>Ga0065698_100925_pt1 | contig 10138 bp, 7 predicted proteins | sample AntLakMe24m_30um_FD_59087 | JGI IMG/M metagenome (GOLD analysis project Ga0065698, IMG submission 59087) | Hypersaline microbial communities from Antarctic Deep Lake - 24m 3.0um v2 (version 3) | ecosystem: Environmental > Aquatic > Non-marine Saline and Alkaline > Hypersaline | place: Deep Lake... | reverse complement strand
ATTAGTTATCAAAGACTGCTGAGACGATAGATCGCTGGTACGAGTCTCCATCCACGTCATCTTGGAACAGCAATTCCATGGCTAACGCAGGTACTTGTCCGTAAGGAAGTTCAACATCCAGATTACGTGCATCATAGAGTTTCTTGGGAATGCTGTTCAGTGGATCAACAATTACATTATTAGCTGGATGAGAGTCGGCAATGTTTTGATAGTATTCATCTTCTACACCTAATCCCGCCCAGTAGAACTGTCCATCAGTATTTAGAACTCGGCGAATCTCAGTGAAATAGTTCTCCAGACTTTTTTCTTCCAAGAAATGGCAGGACANGTACGAATCTACAACCAAATCGACTGAATTATCGGTGAACGGAATTCCTTCTGTGACATCGGCGAGTAGGACTTCAATCGAGTCGCCGACGGAAGATCGAGCGATTCGTTCTTTTGTTCGGGCAATCGATTCAGTAGAGAAATCGAGTGCGTAAACGTTGAATCCCTGTTTTGCCAGATAGACCGCGTTTCGGCCGTTTCCACATCCGAGATCAAGTGCAATGTCGACGGACTCATAATCCAATTGGGCTTGTGCGGCGATCAGCGCCTTTGACGGATCGCCCCGATTACTACTCGGGATCGCATTGTGTTCGGCGTATTCCCGATCCCAATACTTACGATTTGCTGAACTAGGGATTTCAAAGTTCTCGTTTNCCTGATCGACGGTCACTTCATCACCATCGGTCATTGTTGAATTGAACTTCACAACCCGAGTATTTGGTATTGTGGGTTCGCTGAATGTACCAATTTGAATCGTTGCTGAATTTGCCGAGAATGAAATCAAAAACTGACTAGTACGATTACTCTACAAGAGTGTATCATTCACGATTATCCTCCGATAGTGTGACAGGACGGTAATAAATTAGTAGGACCGTCGACGAGCTGCGGGATTGTCTGGCGAATGCCTCGAGACAAGCCGTGGACGCAGAAGCCCAACAGCACGTCGACCGGGCGATCGCGCTGGTCAACGAGCTGTCGGGGCCTGAGTTGCTGGAGTGTCCCGTCTGTGGGCGGATGGGACTCATAGAGTGGATCGTCGACCACGACTGTCGAAGTAATCACCTGAGTCGTCTCCCCGTCTTTCTTAACCAACAAGGAACCATTTCCACGTCTTAATGTTGGTTAAGACACCGTAACTAAAAACCGAAGCCCCTTCATTCATCCTAGATATCTTACATAAACCCGAAGCTGAGATACGGACCGACAGTGATGTAAATTGCCAGGCACAATTATGTCATATAGAGGTGTGAGACGTGAATCCATATAATTATCAAGAGCCTATTTCTGAGATCTCAGAGTTAGCAGATAGAGAAAACAGCGTAAATGAGATTGAGTATTATCTCAATGAAGCGGCTTCTGGCAGTTTGTTTGATATAGCCATAACAGGAGAACACGGAATAGGGAAAAGCAGTTTAATGAATATTGGGTCTAACCTCGCCGAAGAGTTAGGCATTATGTCGATTGATGTTCCATTAGGCCAATTGAACACTGTAGATGAGTTGGAATTTTACAGGGGTTTATTTGAAGAAATTCTCTCTCAAGGTATATCACAAGGATATATAGAACAGAGTCGGTTAGATTCATTCCGAGATGCTATTGCTGGCACCCGAAAAGTGAAAATCTCAATCGGTTATAGTTCCACATATTATAGGATAAAATCAGGTTCAGAAAATGCAGGCGATTTATCGAGGAATCAAATCATAGATGATCTCAAAGAAATATATCGGAGTGTAGAATCTCCTGCAATAGCTCTGTTTCTTGATAAAGCCAACCTTCTGGTAGAGAAAAACTACCTTTTCCGAAAATTTTATTCTGTGATAAATAATACAGATGGTTTCATATTGATTTTGTCAGATGATTCTCTGGATGATACAATACCTAATGACATATCTCCGTTAAGACAGTCANTTACTACAATAAAATTATCCGGAATTTGAAGAACAACAGTCTACCAAGGAGTCACTTCTCAAAACCTCTATCAGATGCAGAAGAATCCGATTTTGATCAAGAGAGCATAAGCGATATTCATCGTATTACTAAAGGGCATCCTTATGAAATTAAGTTAATAGCCCACCATATGTATAAAAATTATCAGCTTGGTTCTGAGTCAATAACAATGGACTCAGAAGTCTTAGCAGATGTTGCTAATAGCTTAGAGGCCGTACGGACCTCAAGACATGAGAGACTGTTCGATAAAGTAAAACAGTTATCTGATGACCAACTTCGATTACTCGTTTACCTTTTGGAAATCACGGGAGCTTCTGAGGAGTGGTTAGTTCGCTATTCAATATTGAAGGATGTATCTAGTTTCACAGAAAGAAATATACAATTCCAGAGGGAGAACCGCAGAAGGCTATTAACTCAATTAGAGGACCTCGGATTAATTGAGAGGACAGAAGAAGGTCTTGAATTTGCTGGTGAAACATTTGACAGACTTTTCCTAAAATATCACGCTGTTGATCGTGGCGAATTAGATATTGACCAATTCAAACCAGACCGAAGTAGATCTCCACGCACAACAGTATATCACGAAATCATAAGACAAGGTTTTGAAAATCAGGAGTACAATTATCGATTCATCACTAAATATGATTTTGCTCATGATACACTGCCTGAAGATGAAGATAGTAAATTGATTCAGTGGCAAACAATCCACAAAACTGGTGAAGTTACGGTCGAAAGTGGTGAGAGGACAACCATATTGAAGTGGAAAATAGGAGAGTTCGTAGAAGAGTCTGAGGACTCAATTTGGTATCGGTGCAATATGACTTGGGTACCAACTGGTTTTGTCACCAAGGTGACTGTGATCGAAGATATAGATGAGAAAAAAGAACATCTCAGAGAGAAGGTCAAGAGATTATCCTCTAAATTAGAAGTGCTAGATTATGAGTTTATTTTAGAAGATGAAATGACACTTTTTAACCAGTCTAAAAAGGCCTTTGAAAATGGTAACTTAGATAAATCAGAACAGCTACTTAAGCAAGCTGTTGATGTCAATCCATTATTTGATTCTGCTTGGAGAAATCTTGGTCTTATCGGATTTGAACGCGGAAACTACAAATATGCAAGAGTTTGCTATCGGATGGGGTTAATTATTGAAAGAGAAAATACAGACCTACATCAACTTTTAGCTGATGCTTACAGAATGGATGGTCTGTATAATAAGGCAAAAGAAGTGTTAGAGAATTCCCTGACTCATGAATCTACGCAGACTAATTCTACATTATTAAAATTATACCAGATTGAATTGGACTCTGGCGATTTTGAAAGTGCAAAAGAAACTTTTAGTANGTATTGGAATACTACAAATTGATAACAGATAAATAGTCGCCGATTCAATCTGTAATTATTTTCTAATTCGATAACCTCTGTTTGAAAGTCTAATAAGTAGTCTCAACACTCGGTATCCGCTGATCTAAGTAGTGGTTTTTCCAGTCAAAATCGAGATAAAACTAAATCGAGATAGCTCTCAGGTAAGTTGAAGAGCTCACGGAGCCCCAAGCTGTTGAGTGTCCTGTCTGTGGCCGCGTAGGCCTCTTGATTGGATCATCGATCACAACTTCGGAATTTGGTGGACAAATAGATATTTGACATAACGACAGTACGGAACCACATTTCTCGGTCGGAGAGTCCCCGTCGACTACTCAGTAGCACTTAACCAACAAACGATTAGCACAGGTCTCAATGTTGGTTGATTCCTAAGATGATATCCAACGCGTCGACCGCACCCCTAAAGTTCGCTTTCTAGTCGTTCATCAATTCGCTCAACTATCTCTTCAACCGTCTCCCCCTCATCACGAGCAGCCGCTCTCAGTTCATCGAACAACCCAGCTAACTCAGAAACCGCTTCTGCATCCAGATTACGGGGATCCAGGACAGGAACCCCTTCCATCTCATTGGGTTCGATTTTGTCCATTCCCGACGAATAGGTCCGTCCAGATCGCCTGACAACTTCACTTGCAAACCCGCTGTTCAAATACGCCAACAGCGCCTTCATCTCTTCATCAGAGATCTCGACGTCAAAGTAGATCCCATGGAGATTAGACAAATTCCGGGCGTCGGTTTCGTTCTTGATGAACCGACTCCCGCCACGACTCATGTAGGTCACCAGGATTGGCGGTGGGTCACGACGGTCGACTACATACCACGGCGTTCTATTTTTTAGCGAGATACCCACTGTGGGCCCCAACCTCCTCTGACATTCCATACTCCAGGTAATCAACAACAGTGGGGGTCTCCCCAGCATCCTCACTGTCGGTGAATGCAGCCAACGTGACGTCCTCCTCCGTAGTCTCCGGTCGTACCGAATCAGCATCCAACTGAGTAAGGTGATACAACAACCAGACTTCTCCACCGTCGACTCGTTCTTCGGCCCAGTCTTCAGGTTGATAATCGTATCCGGGAACACTACGAGAATTACGGATAATCTTCGAGAGATACTGTTCTTCGATATCCCACTCCTCGACATCGTCCTGAGTCAGACAGAAGTAATCGTTCATCCCAGTGGCAATCCCACGATTGACCGAGGCAAGCTCTGCAAATTCAGTCAGGCCACTGGTGTCGATATCGAGTGGATCAAACAGATTGGTCCACTTGTTCTCGGGATCGAGATCCTCTTGCCGAACGGCGTTGATGAACCCCCAGTCGGTTTCGCCTTCGACCTCACCTTCGATGGCATCCAACAAGACATCCTCGTCGGGATCGCCGTCGACACGAATAATCCGCGTTAACTCATCAGCCTCGGTATCCTCATCAGGACTCTCGAGGAAACTCACAAGCGACGTCGTCATGGCTTCCTCGAATTTCGATTGCTCGTTACGATCGAACAAGACGAGGGCTTTGATATCGTAGGTGTCGACGAGGTATTGCTTGAGTGACTCCCCGTAACTCGTCTCTAAGAATTCACTGGGAGTGATGAACGACAGCTTGCCGCCTGGGGGTGAGGAATTCGGTGGTGTGGTAGTAGAAATACGCATACATCGGCGACAGCGACGACACACTCCGTCCGAGTTCGGCTTCGACCCGATCGTTCACTGTTTCTTTGTACTCTTCTGAGAGCTCCTGATGACGTGTATATGGGGGATTCGAAATGATGGCATCGACCTCTCCGTCGACATCTTCGGGAGCAAAGTCCAGAAAGTCACCAATTTGGAGATTGTGTGGTCCACCATGATTCTGCAGGTTCAGCGCCGTCGCACCCATCACTAACGCAAGCTCATTCAGATCGATCCCGTAGATATCAGCCAGTGGTGGGCTGTCTACTACCGATTGTTTTGCAGCATACGCTGCCGCAGACAGTGCACAGGCACCCATCCCCGGATCTAAAACGCGTTCGTCCCCATCATCGATTAGCCACGCGGCCATCAGTGATGCAATTGTTGGCGGCGTACGGAACTGCCCGAGTTTCCGGCGGGCTTCCTGTGGCACTAACGTTTCGAACAAGCGTCCGATTTCTTCGGCTGGGTCATCCGACGTATTCAGCTGCTGCCGTGCGTCGACGATCTCTTCTAAGGCCGCTGGTCCAGCAACTCTTGCAACGTCGTCGAGGATGTACTCATCAAAGGCTGGGTCTTCTGTCTTTTCCCCAGCAGTTTTGAATGCCCTTTGCACATCGGACCCGAGTTCGGGCAAATCCTCGTATTGCTGATAGTGTTCGTACAGCGTCGACTTCAGTAGCACATTGAACGCTGCTTGATGAGCAACAATCTGATTGGGGTCCTCCAGCCGTTTGAGACCGTGGAGGCCACACCAGTCGCCGACTCGATCTTGGAGGTCCTGTTCGATCCCGTCTGACAGCGTGTCGTAGATATCGGTCGCGGTCGACTCAATAACAGATTCGAGCGTCGCTGGGGTGCTCATTCGTTGGTTTGCCCTTCTTCCCAGTCATCCAAGATCCGATTAATGAGGTCGTCGAACGACTCGCCCATATCGCCGTGACTTTTCAGCCGTTCGTGTCCCCTCGTGGATCTTGATATCTTGTAGATGAAAATAACTTTGGCGACGGTAGAGAGCTTATTCAGATCGTCCAAGCCGGAATTTGAGAGTAAGAATACACAGGAAGACACTGAGGAGAGCGACGGGTAATCCGAACCCCGGTGTCGATGCCTCAATCGAGGAACCCTCGACAAAGACTTCTAACGATCGCTCATTTTTCGTGTATACCACGTCCTCGTCGTCGACCGCATAGTACCGTATTTGATATGGAATCGTAATGGTCTCGCCAGCTAGAGAATCGTCTTCGACCACGATACTGAGTCGCATTGAATTCTGCCTACCGGGCAAAACAGTTTCACTAGAGGTTTGAATTGCGGCGTCGCCTGTAGAGACGCCACTTGCACTGGAGATAGAGACACCATCAGGGAGTTCAGCAACGATTTCTGCAGCAATCTCTCGGTCATTAGCCTCTGGATTTTGGACAGAAAACGTGATGAGCTCATTACTGCCATCGGTCGAAACGCGTTTGATCGAGGATTGCTCAGCGATTGTCGGAAGCGAATTGAACGTATGTGTGGTGACCGTCCACTGTACGAGATCAGATTTGCCTGCCGCACCTTTGACTTCCATTGCTACAGAATGCTCACCAAGTTCTTCGAACTGCTGTGTGGTCCGGAGATTTTTCGATTTTACGTCTTGTTGACTGGCTACCACGCCATCGACAAAGAGCGACATCGTTGCCTTCGGTACTTCTGGGCTGTCGAGCTGGGCATTAAAGGAGATCCGTTCACCAGGCGTAGACGCGATAGTTGGTGCCTCTGGTGACGACCGTCGGAGTTTGAAGTCGGGGTTGTCAATGATCTCGTCCATCTCTCCAGCGGCCACCGTTTTACTAATCCGGTCGACCTTCCCACCTTTGTTTTCGACTTCCAGTTCTACATTGTAGATAGCTGGCTCATCGAAGGTCATAGTTAGTTCTTCATCAGCGTACTGTGACTCCCCGTTTACATACCAGCGATACTCTTTGATGGCCAAATCAGGCGCAGTAGATGTTGATTTGAAAATTACTCGCTCATCTAGTCCGGGGTTTGAAGGCGAGTATTTGAAATCAGCAGTCGGACCGTCGCCAGTCACTTCGATAGTCTTTGTCACTGAACTTGTCTGGCCGTAGGTGTTTTCGATCATCAGCTTGACTTGGTATTCGCCATACGTTGGGAATGAATGTGTGAGTGACTCACCAGACACAGTTTCATAGTGATATTCTGTCTCATATGCCCACTGGTAGCTGTCAATTGATCCAGCCGGTGTGGATGAATCAGATGCGTCGAATGTGATTTCTTCATTTGGCGCTGGTGTTGGTGGTGAAATATCGAACTCTGCGCTTGGTCCGTCACCTCCGACCTTGATCGTCTTGGTGATTGAGTTCGTTGCACCACCGTTGTCTTCGACTTCTAAGGTGAGGTCGTACTCCCCAGGCTGTGTGAACGTATGTGAGAAAGACGATCCATAGGCAGTCTGGTCTCGATAGCTATCGCTCACTTCGTAACTCCAATCGTAGCTCTCGATACTCCCTGCTGGTGCCGTCGACCCAGAGCCGTCGAATGAAACCTTCTGTCCTGGTAGTGGTTCAGAATCCGACATGGAAAAGGCAGCTGTTGGGTCTTCACCACCTACTTTGATAGTTTTCGTCAGTGAATTAGTAGTACCACCGTTGTCTTCGACTTCTAAGGTAATGTCGTACTCACCGTTATCCTTGAATGTGTGTGTGAATGATTGGCCATAAATAACTTCGTCACGGTAGCTATCGCTCACCTCGTAGCTCCACTCGTAACTCTCAATATTCCCTGCAGGTGCTGTCGATCTCGATGCATCGAATGAAACCGCTTCGTCTGGCAACGGTTCTGAAGGAGAGACATCGAACGCAGCCGTCGGATCTTGACCGGAGATTTTGATCGTCTTGGTAGTGGTATCTATTGCCCCTCCGTTGTCTTTGACTTCTAAGGTAACGTCGTACCTTCCATTTTCTTTGAATGCATGCGAGAAGGACTTTCCATAAACTACCTGATCGCGGTAGCTATCGGTCACCTCATAGCGCCACTCGTAACTCTCAATATTTCCTGCAGGTGCCGTCGACCCTGAGGCATCGAACGAGACCGTTTCATCTGGAAGTGGCTCGGACGGAGAGACAGAAAATTCAGCAGTCGGATCTTCACCACCAATTTTGATTGTTTTCGTTATCGCATCCGTGGCACCACCATTGTCTTCGATTTCTAGGGTGACGTCGTACTCACCGTTTTCTGTGTATGTATGTGAGAAAGACGATCCATAGGAAGTCTGATCTCGATAGGTATCGCTCACTTCGAACCGCCACTCATAGTTTTCAATACTCCCCGCGGGTGCTGTCGACTCCGACGCATCGAATGAAACTGTTTCATCCGGGAGAGGCTCTGATGGGGAAAAGCTAAATGCCGCTGTCGGATCGTCTCCCTTGACAACGATTGTTTTACTGATCGAATCAGTTGTCCCATTCGAATCAACGACCTCTAAGGTAACGTCGTATCTGCCATTTTCTGTGAACGTATGTGAAAAGGAGCGTCCAGAGGCAGTTTGGTCTCGGTAGCTATCGCTCACCTCATAACGCCATTCGTAGTCTACAATTTCACCTGTCGACCCAGAAGCGTCAAATGAGACTGCCTCATCAGGATCTGGGTCAGATGGTGATGTCACAAACTCAGCTGTTGGACCTTGTGATTGTGATGCAACGTTTCCGACCGCAACTGAGATTATGAGTAAGACACAGACTATCGCCAGGGTAAGGTAACTTGCGTTCTTTTGGAACTGTATTTTCATGTAGAATTAAAGTAGTAGTATACGAATCAGTACGATACAGCTCGGAGAATCCGCTTATTCGGCCTCGCCGGAGAGTTTAGATTTGATGAGATAGCCGCCAGCGCCAAGTGCTGTAAGCGCCGTTCCGATGCCAAATCCAGGTGCCGCATCGCGAATGGTGTTTTGCTCGTCTTCCGGTGGATTTGGTTCTTCGACGTCGATAGTATGTCGGATACCGCTTTGCTGAACAGATTCTTCTCTGTTGCCTTTGAACCAGAGTTCGTAATCGGCGACAACCGTCACTTGATCGCCTGCCTCCGCCCCTTGGGTATGCAGTTCGGCACGGATATCACGTATCTCGCCGGGACGGACCTCAAAGGCCCCCACAACAAGATCGGATGTCGCTTGGTCCCATTCGGCTCCCCCTCCCCATTGGAATCCTGCATCAGTGAAACTGAATTCGAGGTCGACCATGATCGTGCAGTCTTCGGGGATCGTTGGGTCTGGACGGAAATTTGCCTCGACAACTGCTGGGTCATCTCGTGTGATTCTACTATTTGGGGACGTCACACTCGTTCGGCTCATTTTTGGGGCCCCCTCACAGACTGTAGACTCAGTATTAGACTCACCGTCGTCTTGGTTGCTATCACCAGACGAACTCTCGGTTTGATTGGTTTCATTTTGGGCGCTAACAGGCGTAGCTGCCCCGGCAACGACAAAAGATGAAAGAATACCAGCGACCGATGTTTGAAGTACCTTCCTCCGATTAATTAACTGAACTGATTGGTTATCTTCGCCTTCAGGTATCATAATAAATGATTGAATTGCCCTCTTATAATAATTTTGAAATAGGCAATCAGAAGTGATAGTCAATGTTTACTGCTTATTTTCCTGAACCAAGCCATTTAAACCTTAGTCAAATAACATAATCGGTAGGGGAACCAATCGCTCATGTGCAGTACAAACGCCCCAATGTTAGCGCACCGAGGCTGGCTTCCTGAGGTGCAAAAAGTAACTGTCGAATACACCAACTCAGAGTCAAGAGGCTCTGTTGAAATCCTTAGAAAGTGATATTTATTGTCCCCCTGCGGTCAGTACAGACCAAGTAGGTGACAAACCAGCAGAGAATTAGCTTCAGTACTTNNNNANNCCGGTTCGTTTGTAATCTTGGATACATCCAAACCCAGATGGCCACCGAAAATATACAGCCGAATAGCCAGATAGGGTCAGTAAATTTGTCACGGAGAAACACAGAGGGCGTTTGTCCGAGTATAAATGCCCCAAGAGCGCCGACAGCTACGAGGCCTGTCACAAATACACTAATAAA
>Ga0065698_100363_pt1 | contig 10216 bp, 11 predicted proteins | sample AntLakMe24m_30um_FD_59087 | JGI IMG/M metagenome (GOLD analysis project Ga0065698, IMG submission 59087) | Hypersaline microbial communities from Antarctic Deep Lake - 24m 3.0um v2 (version 3) | ecosystem: Environmental > Aquatic > Non-marine Saline and Alkaline > Hypersaline | place: Deep Lake... | reverse complement strand
CAAATCTCGTGACGAAGTGAATCGTCGACTGTCGACGCTTGTTGACCACGGACTCGTCACACGAGTCCAGCGTGGCTACTACGAAGTTACAGAGCGTGGCCAGCAGTATCTACAAGGTGAACTCGATCTCACGCAGACTGATTGAGCGCTGTCTAGTTGCTCAGATCGTAGGACGTGTCGTATTCGTGGTTGGGAGGATCTGGTCGGGGTTCTTGCTGGATTTCTTCTGGTGGGCTTTCAGGCATAATTCGGCGTGTCGGGTCCCCAAACTCGACGAGGACTGAATCAGGGCGCATGAGCGTAAGGTCCGCACCTTTAGTAAGCCAGATTGAGGCTTCTCCAGGGTTTTGGACGAGATGTTCGTCTTCTTCACCAGTGTGCTTGTCCCTGGTCTTCAACTCGTAGATATCGCGGCTCGGAATGTACCTGATCCATCGCTCTTCCTTCTTGTCGTTGCGGTCGAGATGGATCACGATCTCACCGTCGGCTTCGGTAAGGTCGACAATCAACTCTCGCGTCTGTATGGAATCCTGTGGGAGCTCCCCCACACCATCGTGAAGGTCGATTAAAGGCCTGTTTTTTACATCTGTTTCATAGGTCTCATCCATCAACTGGCGGGCGGATTTCTTTGTCTCACCCATACCAACCAATTATGTATTAACCAATTTATGAGTTCCTCGGCTGGCACTTTCGAACTTCGTGTATCTTGGCAATATAAAGCCACTACTCACGACGGTAATAGCTAAGACAGAGCGGTGAGAATTGGTCTGTATGTCTGAGTCAGATCGGGATGGTGGCGGGCGGTACACACCATCGGTTACAGACGCTGATATTCTCGGGATTCTTGAACGGGCATCCGCACCGGTGATGACTGCTACCGAGATCGCGGATGAACTTCCGATTGGCCGGAGTGCTGTTCGAAAGCGGCTGGTCGACCTTCACGAACGAGGAACGGTTGAGCGAAAGAGCGTCGGTGCTCGCTCAGTCGTCTGGTGGATCGTCGACGAGGACGACGAGACGCCAGATTTCAAAAGCGGGTTTGGGGCCTTCGCTGAAACCGACCTCGAAGCACAGGTTGAGCAGGCAAGCGAGGAGTTTGATCAGGGGGCCGAGGAGCGACAGGATGCTTTGTTTGGACACTAGTTTTCTCATCGACTATCTGCATGGCCGAGATCATGCACTCACGTTTCTCGAAGCTCGATCAAACGCCGAGTATGTCGTTCCAACGCTGGCATTGTGGGAGCTCTATGCCGGGGCCGAGCGATCTGACAAGCAAGGCGATTCGATTGCAGCGATTGATGACTCACTCGACTGGATCGACGTGATTGGATTCAGTCGGAGTGCAGCCCAGGAAGGTGCTCGGATACGTGCCCAACTGTTCGAGCAGGGCAACCAAATCAATGCAGTGGGTGTTCTCATCGCGGGCGTTGCACTGGAGTCCGGTGCAGATCTCGTCGCTATGGATCCCGATTTTGAGGCTATTGACGGTCTGAATGTTCTCTATTCCAGTGACTTGAATTGAAAGTGGGTTAATCACCGGTACCGCTCAGGCGGGTAGAAGACGACCTGCACTGTACTACCGAGGTTGTACCAGGATTTCCCGAGGACGCTGACTTCGAGGCCCCACTCGGCGGCAAACTCGAAGAGATCGAACCACTGGTTGTACGGCGGCTCGGCGGCATCGAGCCGTTCGATGTTGCCCGGATAGACGTGCATCGAGTAGACGGCGGGTTCGCTGTCATCTAGCCAGAGTGTTGCGTGGTCGCTGGCTGGCGGCTTGTGAGGCGGGCCTGTCGGGTCGTCATCGGCTTCGAGTGGGTTGTAGGAGTAGTCAGTCTCGCCAGTAATGAGTGGGCGAATAGAGGCTGTCTCGGCTGGCTCATCGAGGTCGAACGCCTCGACGAACTGATCGCGCTGGTACTCGCCCATGATCGCCGCGAGTGCCCGCCAGATGTCGTTCCATTTGGGATCGTCTGGCTCGTGATCGAGGTAGGCGTTGACTGCCTCCCGCAGCTGTTCGTACTCGTTCCACGACGGGATGGGTTCGTTCGGGCCGGGAGTGGGCCAGTTGTCAGTCATAGATGCCGAACTGATAGATGGCGTTGAGGTACTGCTCACGAACCTGATCGCCCCACTCGTGCGTGTAGACTTCCATGATGTCGTCTTCAACGTCTCCTCGGATGTATTTCACCAGTGACGGTGCTATCGAGTCATCGTGATGGCCCCGCCCCGGCTTCATATTAGTCGTGAAGAAGTGACGGAACCAGTGGGGGGTGAACGCTCCCGTATCTCCGTCGTCGACGAGCCCAGTTTCTTCAGCCCAGTAGTTCGTCAACTTGGTATTCGGATTTGCCTTCCCGATTCGAGTTGGCTTCCCCCTGGCATCCACCCACAGTGGATGTGGGTAACTCGTCTCCGGTCGGACAGCAAGCCAGTCGAGAAGTGCTTTCTTCATCTCCCCGTCGACTGGGATTTTCGTGCCACGTTTTCGTTTGTTACCGATCAGTCGTTTCTCGCCCCGGAATGTATCACCAATTGTCGGCTCGCTCGGAATGTAGAGTGTATCCGGGTGATCGGCAACCTCGTCAACGAGGGTCACGTCGTGCTGATCGAGAATGTTGTAATAGATCTCGTGGTCAAGATGGAGGAACGGGAGATCGATGTTGTAATTCTCTCCGATTCGGATTCCTGTCTTCGCAAACGTGACGCCCATTCCCCGCTGCTGGAGGTTTGGAATGGCTCGTAGGAACTCTCCAATTTCGATAACTGTTCGGTCGATTTTATTGCGGTCGTCGTGGTCGAAGTCTGTCTCGTCACAGACGTAGGCGACTGGGTTCGATTCGATTACGTCACGTTCCAGCAACTCCTTCAAGAACGACTGGACCATTCGCAACTTTTCTTCGATACTTCGAGACCCTAACTCAGCGTCTTCGAGTTGTTGCTTGAACGCCCGTGCATCGGCAAGGGTCATCTCGTCGCGCCAGGTGGTGACGACGTTTCCTTCCTCGTCTTCTTCGATAACGAACTCATCCCACGCTTCCCACTCGCAGGTATCGGGCGATTCAACCACGATGTTGTGAATGGCGTCGAATCGTTTACTTGTCACGTCATCGACGGTGTGTTTGTGGTTGAGGTACTTTTTTATTGGCTCGTTGTACCACTGCTCGTCAAAGTTGAGATCACCGTATTTACTCATTGGTGGGGATCTTGAGATATCCGCCCTGTGAGCGGCGGTACATTGCTTTTTCTTCGTCTTGGAGTTCGTCTGCGAGTGTGGCGATATCGTCTTCGAGAAGGTCAACAAGATCATCTACATCTTGTGCATCGTCAGTAGAGAGATTCGCGTGTATCCAAGCTTTGAGCTGGGTTTCGATTTTGGATCCTGTACTGTCGTCTAACTTGAGTGTGTTTGGAGTCGCTGGATTTTCATCCGATGCATAGTCGTGGCCGAATTGTCGACGCCCTGCACGGATCATACGTTTCCCATATTCGACAAGTGATAGATCCCGTTCGTCAGCCTCTTTTATCCACTCGTCAGGTATGTCGGTCAAATGTATGGTTGGCATACGCAATTATGTATTCAAAACATAATTAGGTAAGTTTTTCGGAATCAAAGAATTACAAAGAGTGTAATACTCTAAAATATAATATTTATTACTATTTTAGAATGATAGACAGAGGGCTCTGTGATCTGTCTTTATATTACAAAGAGTGGGCGGTTCACTCTTTGTAAATAATTGAATCTACTACGTCTTACTGTCCCAAACACTTAATACTGAACCTGATACACTATTTTGAATAAATGAGTGGATCAGATAGCCCGACGATTTCGTTCAGCAAGAAGGTCGATGAGAAAGGGCGACTCGTCATCCCGAAAGAGCATCGCCAGGCGCTCACCATCGAAGGGCGGGAAGCACTCGTGGAATTTGAGGCCAAGAAAGTAACCTATCTTGACGATAACGACGCGGAGGGATCGGCATAGTCTAGCCACTCAGAAATGACCGTCTCAGCCCCAGAAAGGGGGGCTGGCACGGGGTCTGACCGACAATTCAGTGTCTCGCTCTGGACAGGCTGGGCCACTGAACTGACGGTGTCCGTGCTAGTTCCTTGTCGTCGTAGCGTATTAGCTTTTGCTTCTATAGCGACGCTGATCAGTTCGTTTTTACTAATTGACGGTGAGGCTGCGTGAGCGGTCGATCTAGCAGTAGAGGTGGCAGTCTGAATCTCACCCACAATATACCGAAACGAGAGTCTGCAACGACTATCACACTATCTGGACAGCCACCAAGCGATGTCTGGGCAGACCTCTCGACTGATTTGTTGTCGGAGATCGCTGCTGGCGTCGACAGAGTCGTTGCTGATCACTCACTGTCGCCGCCCTGCGCCCTCGCACAATTCCTCACAACTGACGAAACGCCAACAGAGCGTGACCGGAGTATTGGATCGGTTATCTCATCACTACGCTCAGGCGTACACCCCCGTTGGTGGTGGGCAGCTGCAAGATTCATTACATCCCTTGGGAGTGGTGACGTACTCGATGGTGGGGTCAGAACTGGGCTTGGTGATGTCTGCGAGGTGGCACAGCTCGTCGAAACCCCCCATCCAATCGTCATCAAATTCGGTGAGGTGTTCAAACAACAGCGGGCCGACCAGCGCCGAGCTATCTGTCGACTCATATCCAGTCTGACGACAGTGACTGATGTGTATCTCGTCGCAGAGACGTTCCGACTAGAGCAATGGCTCGCTCATACACACGCCGCCGATCTCCCCGGCTCGCTTACCGAGCAACGCAATACTAGGCAACATGGGGTGTCAGCAAAATCTGAGACGGTTCAGCGAGCAATCAAGCGGTTTGATATAGACGGTGGGATTATTGAGCTTCTGCGTTCTGTAGCCGGTACATCGACCGAGACACGGACGCTGGATGCACTGGAAGTTGAACTCGACGTTGAACGGAACACCATCCACAACCGATTGCACCACCTCAGAGAGTACGATCTCATATCGGACACACTCTCTACGCCGGATGGCCCAGCCGTCTCGCTTACGTCTACTGGCCGGGCGTACCTCGACGCTGTCTACGAGTCTTCGGGCGTTCAGGCGACTCTCGAAGAGTCGCTTATCGCCAGCGGAAAATCCTTTCACAATATGCCGTGTAACCCCGCAGGTACGCGGGAGGGGGGTGACGGCGGCGGGTGGACCCGCAACCGCCTCCCTGCACTCCACGACCTCCGCGCCATCCCCCGACACCGACACCACGCAGCCACCGCGACCGCCACTGACACCGATATCGCCGTCGTTGATACCAACATCGAGTTCCTAGAGGACCGTGCAGCCCCTGGTATCCACTACGACCACGACGACCGCACCCTGCTCGTATCTGCTGAGTACGACAACCCCATGAGCTACTGGGTGTGTATTGCACGAGCCTTATGCAACAGCCAGATCTGGGACTGGATTCTCAGCCCAGAGGAACTCGATAGTCCACACGGCGATAAGTTCCAGACGCTCTTCGAGGACCACAAAGAGGTCCTTCGCCAGCTCCGGTGTCTTGGCTATACTCCAAACGACATTACGGATATCGACGAATTCCGCGAGTACCTCCTCGATGCGAAAGACGAGTTGCTGGAACTCACCCAACGCCTCACTAACGGCGAGTATCCAGACGAACAGGACCGCAGTGAGTTCCGCAGCACGATCACCGCCGATGCTCAGGGATTGGCCGGGACAATGGCACATCTCCTCGATCTGGTTGACGTTGAGATCGTTCGTGAAATGCGGATTCCACGCTACAGAGAATTCAATCGACAGCAACGCCAGGATCTCGCTCGGACGATCACCAAAGCCGCGACAATCCAATCAGTATACAATGAAGCAACCACCGAACGGCAGATCTTCGAACGCCGTGAAGACAAACGCGAGCAGATGATCGATGTTACTGCTGATGCTCAGGACCCATACGCCGACCTGATTGGGTCGTTCGTTATTGTCGGTGATTTCAAAACGCAGAAGGACGGTTTTGTCCAGATGCTCGACGACGTGATGGGGTCACGATCACCGCACGACGATGCCCCCGAATTTAATCTCAACCTCTCGATCAAAGGCCATCTCTCTCGGAGTGACTACGCTCAGACTGTGACCCGACTGTGCCGCGAGAAGAACCTCAAACCGACACCAGAGGCGATCTCGACGCTGGCTGGTGTCTGTAACTCCCCATACGAGGTTGCGACGGCGCTCAACTGGCTCCAGGCAAACGATGAGCGGAGGACTATCGACTCCAGAGAGGTTCGGTTTGCACTTTCCCAACTCGATGTGGATGATATTCTTCGAGGTACGTCATCGACACCACGGAAGGCACTCATGGCACTGCTGAACGCCACAAAACCGCTTTCGCAATCAGAGTTAGCTGATCGTGCTGACGTATCCGAACGGTCACTCCGTGACCACTTGCCAGACCTGCTCGACCTCGGGATGATCGACGAGACACCGACCGGCTACCGCTTCCGGCTGGCGTTTGATACCGCCGCCGAACGGACTGACGACCGATATCCGCTGTATGTGGTCGACCCCGAGATCCGCCCCGAGATTCACCAGGCGGCGAAGGCGCTCAAAACGGCTCGCCAACACCACTTCGAGACACCGATCACAGACGACGAGTTCCCAACATGGTCGGGACACCAAGCCTGTGTCGACCTTCGTTCGATACTCGATCCTGAGGTGTGGATCAGGGAGGTGCTTCCGCTACTCTGGGCCATCGAGTGCCGTGGCGTCTACAGAGACGATCCTGAACTCAGGCCACTGCTTGGTAGTGGCAANACGGAGGTGACAGTGGGACCAGAAATCCCACAGCACCGGCTGGCCGAGTATTCGGCGTCGACTGCAGCAGGCTGATGTTCTCCGTCGACTCGCAGCTTGTCGAAGGGGCATTTACACGGTCTGACCCCCACAGTTGGACGCCGACAACCACCATCCAACGTGCGATTCGTCCGACTGACTCTGGGCGTGATACTCGATGAACGATATCATAACTGACCGTCGATCAGTAGTTTTTAATTGGAAAATCGACTAGTAGCTGCTGGTTAATCCTCTGGCCCTGATGGATTGACCACTCCGAGGGTATCCCGCCAACCCGTCACCCTTTCACCACTTCCGGGCTTTCGAATATCTCTAATTGGAGTGCTCCACAGAGTTCGGTGCAAGCCGAGACCGATTTCAATCGACTTGACTGGCAGAGCTGAAACTGGTGAGGTCCTCGATGCGGGCTTCGAGCTCTTCGATTTCGTCTTGGAGTTCCTCCGTTTGTGGATCGTCGACAGCGGCGAGTTGGTCTTTGAGGCCCTGAAGCCGCGATTCCTTGCGTTCTTCGTCAACATCGGCTTTGCGGACATACTGGCTTTCGTCGATCTCGTAGAGGTCCGACTCCGAGAGGTCAGTAACTTCGAGTGCCTCATCGACTTTGGAGGCGTCGACGGTGGTGACACGCTCTCGATCAATGCCTTGGTCTTCGAGTAATTCGAGGACGGTCTCGTCGTCCTTGAGCGTTCGATTGCGTCGACTAGTGCGCTGAACAGAGCCATATTGGCCGTAGACGGGTTGGTCGTGGTGGAGTCGATCTAAGAGAAGCGAGCGGACCTGTTGGCGGAGATCATCGGCATTACGCTGGACATCCGAGCAGAGCGTATAGAGATTGACCAACTCGGCGGTTTCCATCGTTTCGAGGGCGGTTGGGTCGTAGCGTTCGAGGGCATCGATCAGGAGTAAGGAATCCGAGTAGAGTGGGAGGCCTGGTTCTTCACGCGTGGGTTTGAGGTTTTGGGTTTCGACAGTGAGGTCGGCGTCGACGAGCGAAGAGGGAGTAGGCGAATCGGTGGGTTTCAATACGCCGTCGCGTGGGTCGATCTCGAAGAGTGGGTGAATCGAGAGAATAGTGGCGTAGGGTTCGGCGTCAGCTGGGAGCCGATCTAGATCGAAGGACTGTGGAGAATCAGAGACGCGGTCGTAGAGGGTTTCGAACTGCTCGCGTTTGAGTGGGATGGTCGTCTCTTGATCGCGGTAGGCGATGAGGAGCCGATGTTCTTGGGCGTCTTCGATGCGAAATGGCTTGTCAGAAAGCGGGGTTCGGAAGGTAGCAGTAGGCGGCACCTCGTCGATTTCGTCGAGGATCATGTGCCAGATTCCAGAGAATGGCATCGGTATCAGCCATTACGTCGGGAGAGGGGGAAAATGGTAGCGTCGGATACAGCATTTGATTTTCAGAATCTGAAATTCAGGAATACAATTATGATCCCGAGGTGTGAAAAACGAGATGCGCTTGGTCTTGGAGGGCCGAAGCGTCAGCGGGGACCCAACCGCTTACCATGTCGTAGTGTCCACACTCTGTGTGGCATTACCCCTTTTGTGCTGGTTAGTGGACGACTACTCTGTAGAAGGATGTGAACTATCCTGCAAACTTATGATATTTGCTTGGTTTGTCTGTCGATAATGAAGCTTCTACCGTTTCGGCAGCTGAGGCGTCTGTTTGGCAGCACCCACGGTGAGGTTCTGTGTGAATGTCGACGCTGCGGGTCGACGGTAGAAACTGGAACGAGTGTGTGTCCGTCCTGTGAGCAGCGATCAGTAGCTCGCTATGAGATGGAATAGTCTGGATACTAGAGTTCACCGAGCTACGTCTGCAAGACTGCGAGCGCAAGTGTATCACAATCTCACTGTGAACGTTCAGAAACTAATGAATCCAGAAAATGCGGCGATAGCAAGGACAACGAGTACAAGCGCAAAAAGAGCATTGTAGGCTATCTTTTCTATGAGCCGTCCAGGAAGGTCATTCATTGAATCGATGGCAACAACTAGGGGAGTATCTGGACCATCGGTTATATTGAGACCATCATCGGTTTCTACTACTTTACCATGGACGAGAATCCAGTCATCTTCAGCAACTTGGCTGGTCTGGAAACGAGCTGATTCACCAGTGTTAATCGGGCCAATATCAATGTCTATTGGATTATCACTCCCAAACGTGGTTGTGTCGGTTAACGAGACATCTTCATCTGGATCTCCCAAATGTAATCTGGTTACTTCCCATGGATCGCTTGGATTCGCTTGCTCTGGGACAGTGCCACGGACTGCATTTGAGTCAATCATTGTCGTTCCTGATTTGGTGGCGACAGCAAAGTTTCCGATCGCGTTGCNAANCCTCCATCTTCTGTGGTCCATCGAGACCGTCTGCCTGTGTGCTCGCCAGAGAGGCTAAATCCAGATCGTTTTCGTCGAAGTATCCGCCACGCGAATAATCCGATATTATCGTTATTAGGGGTACTGTCTGTGGGTGTGTTTGTGACTGGAATGGGATTAATGACCTTCATCAATCCATTGATCGCGTTGCAAAGTCTTCTAGAGTTTGCTCGGTAGAGTTAGAACGCAAGTTAATTCAAAATCTGTCACGAGATTAAATCACCGTGCACTGGGTGCACGCAGTTCTAAGATCATAACCGATTGAACGGGACTCATTACAACGCTAAACTCTAGACCGCTTTGGGACGGCACCAAGAAATCGTATCCCTCCTCGATAGGAAACACTCTATCTTCGATACCCAACTCCAGTGCTTTGCTATGGATACCCTTATCCTCGGTCACTAAGAAATCTACATCATCCACGTAGACCGAGTAGAGCAATGCGTTGTCCACTCTGTCATTTGGATCCGCTGCCTCTGGGACCGCTGCACGAAAGTCTATGTCGTCTTCTGATGGATAACTCGGAAATTCGAGTGTCGGATACGTCTCGACCCTCGATTCATTTTGTTCTCTACGCTGTTCGTTGTGGTCGTTTCGTATCTCCCGCTCTGAATGTGGGTGAATGAGAATCCGGTGTCCTTTCTCTTTAAGCGACTTTTCCAGAGCCCGCAAGTCCTCCGGAACGATATCGTCGTCTTCTCGATGAATGAAGATGTTAGTATCAAATAAGATGTCCATTTTTCCGACTCCTGTTCGTATCAGTGCAATTGTTCTTGCACGTGACAATAAATTCAGGGGTACATCCAATTATCGATACTCCTCACGGTAGTCGGATATCCTGCCATCCAACCACTGGACATAAGACAGGTACAGCTTATTTACTCATTATGTCGCTTACGCTTGACAAACTGGATTCTCATCTATTCAAATGCGCCGACATCATTCGGGATGCCGTCGATTCGACGGACTACAAGGAGTACATCCTCCC
>Ga0065698_100649_pt1 | contig 10284 bp, 10 predicted proteins | sample AntLakMe24m_30um_FD_59087 | JGI IMG/M metagenome (GOLD analysis project Ga0065698, IMG submission 59087) | Hypersaline microbial communities from Antarctic Deep Lake - 24m 3.0um v2 (version 3) | ecosystem: Environmental > Aquatic > Non-marine Saline and Alkaline > Hypersaline | place: Deep Lake... | reverse complement strand
AGTCGTTTCAATCCCGTTCTGGGTTTTCTGGGTGTCGCGACAGGGGGTGTAAATACGGCGATAAGGGTCAAAAAAGCTTTCTCAGTACCGGAAAATCTCCCCCTCGTTACGTCGACTGGGACTGTACACCGAACTAATAAAGGTTCACGTAGATCGGTTCAGAGAACGTTGGATTGTTCATCCGGTGGATCGTCACCCAAATCGGTCGTACTCTCCTGGCAGGACTGACAGAGACGGTAGAGCCGAATCCGATCGCCATCCGCTGGGTCGATATGTGACTCGAGTTCGTCTTCGAGTTCGACCCGTTCGGTTTTGCTGACGTCGACCTCAAAGACGCTGTATTGTCGCCATGCGCCGTAGCGTTCGAGCGTTCGATAGACACGGCGGCGGTTCCCATCGTCACTAACGTCGTAGGTGATTGCCAGGCGCATAGTTACTTCGAGAACGTGAGTGCGTGGTACTCGTCCAACTCGCCCGTAATTGCTTTTCGGAGCAGAATCGCCTGCTGTCTGATGGCTTTGCGCCGTGATACGGTGTACTCGAAATACGGGTGGGTGAACTCTTCGTGCATGAACTTATCAAATTTCGAGCAGTACGTTTTGAACGTCTCGTCAGTCAGGTGGTTCTCCTTCGTGAAATCATCATGTGTGATGACGCCGCGGTTTACCAGCCGCGTGACGAACGCGTCACAGAAAATTGGTCTGAACTCCTCTTGGAGATCGAGCGCCAGCGATGGACGGCCGTGCCGATCGGCGTGCAGGACACCTAGGAACGGATCGAGATTGTACTGTCGCAGCGCGCTTAGAACCTCGTTTTTCATGAAAACGTAAGTCAACGACAGCAGCGAGTTGATGTGATCTTCCGGCGGCCGTTTCGATCGCTTCTCGAATGTCCATCCATCCGTCAGCGTCTCGTCGAGACGGCTGAAGTACCGCCCGCTTGCCTCGCCTTCGACACCACGGAGGTCGTCTTTTGTTGCGACAGTCGTCGCACGCATACCGAGGTCTTTGAGTACGTCCGTCCCATGAACGCCTTTTCGAGAAAGAAGTGTTCGTGAATTTCGGATCTTCGCTGCGATCATCGAACCTGCGATATCTATTTCAGCAGTCTCGTCGAGTGCATACTGTGCTCGCCGGACCTCAGCGATCGTGTTTCGTTCAGGGACGAAACTGCCGCGATACTTGCCGTTCTGGGTGAAGTAGTTCAGGATGATACCGTGTTCGTTCGCCTCCGCGACGAACGGCGTCGAGAAGTTCACACCACCGAAGACGTTGATCGTGTCGAGTTTCTCTGTGGGGAACGTCGCGAGCTGGCCCTCGTCGCCGTCGACGTCCCAGACGACGATCCGGCCACCATCCGTGCGGACCCTGTGTGCCCTGTTTCGTGACGTAGATGACCGACTCGTTGAACATCCCCTCCGTGGCTTTCATACCTCGCCCTCCCAGCCCGTGCCGCGGGCCTTTTCCGGTTCGAGCATGGCTGTCTCCTCTGGCATGCAGTACGTCCGTGCCGAACAGGCATCACACTTTGAGGGGTTGTCCGTGAGAGACGGAATGTCGTCGACGGACATCGATTGCATCGCCTCAATCTGTTCTCGAACTGTTTCTCGGTGTGATTCAGTTATGGGAATGTGCATTCGTTGGTCAGTTTCATAGAGGTAGATCGCCCCTTGACGAACAGGCTGATCTAAATGCTCTTCAAGCAGCATACAGTAGCCCGCCAGCTGTAACTCATCGCTCTTGTAGTAGTCGCCGCTCTCTGCTCGTTTTCGCTCAACTGGAATGACTTGACCGTCCTCCAGATCAAGAATGTCGACTTTCCCTTTCAGCCCGATTGCTTCTGATTCGAGATAGAGTTCATTGACCCAGCCGCCTCGTGTCGACTGGTTTTCGTGCTTTGTTTTGCCCTCAATCCGCTCGTAGTTGCGGCCTTGGGTATCGTAGAAATGCAGATACCAGTACCGCCGGGGACAGTACGAAAACTGGTTGAGATCAGCGACGTTGATCAGGTCATCAGTCATATCTGGCGTGGCTGGACATCTATTTCTGGTGGGCCACTGGAGTCACTGTCAATTTCGATGTCGTACTCGGGGGTCGTAATGCGGGATGGAATGATCGCATTAACAATCCGAATAATTCGGAAAAACCGGTGCAACAGCTCTGTCGAGACTTCGAACTCGTTGTTTAATTCTGCCTCATCGATATGCCGATGAATTTTTGTCTGGAGCAACCGCTCAATTTTCGTCGTCGACTGATCATATTGAGTCGGCTCTGTTTCGTATGCCGGGAGACGTGCCGTGACGGTTGAGAGAACATCGTCGCTCGACGGTCCCATGACCAGAATATTATCGTCGTCAACGTCGACGATATTGTAGTTGCGAAGCGTTGTCGAGAGGTCGTAGGTCGTGATGCCAAGTCTGTCTCCACGAGGATATTTGATCGACGCCGACAACGACCGTCCACGAAGGCCTCGGAAGGTTTTGAAACACTCTTTAGTGAACTCCAGCAGTTTCGCTTCGGGGTCGTTTTGTTGGTACTTTCCAGGGCCGAACCCGTCTTTTATCTGCCCGTGCTCGGCGTCGACTGCCTGAATGAATCCGTACCACTGATCGTACTTATCGATGTTTGCCTCGAAATCCTCACGTAACTCCTGATTGAACCAGTTCCAGCCTTCCTCACGCTCTGTAATTGCGTAGGCCGCTCGGAAGCCGACGAGATCAGCCAACAGCTTTTGATTCATCTGCGTCGAGTCCAGTCCCTCGTGGATCTGTTCTACGAAGATCGGAAAATCAACATTCTCGCCCCACGGCCCTTGTCCGAGACCGTAGATGTCGACAGTCGCTTCTGACTGGCGACCGGCCCGCCCGAACCGCTGGAGAAACGCACTCGCGGTGAACGGTTTTTCCATATACAGCGTCGTCACATCGTAGTCGAGTCCGACTTCACCCTTGCTCGTCGTATTCAGAATGTAAAACTCCGTTTCGTCGAGATTGGCTCCCTCATCGTTCGTATCGAACCCGTTGTCCTTGGCGGTGTGCTCGAAAACGGTCGGATACTCGTGGTAGAGAAAATCATGGAAGTCGTTGCTATCCTTCGCGCTGTTAAATACGAGGACGATTTCTGGGCCGTCGTAGTCGCCGACTGCGTCGAGTTTCTCCTTGAGATCTACGGCAATCTCGTTTTGATGGTCGAGTATCTTCCTGTCATCATGTCGACGGACGACTATTCGGTGCCGGAACTGATCGCCATCTGTATCGTAATCAGCATCGATATTCTGAACCGTCAATCCGACTTGTTCACAAAGGAACCTGACAAACTCCTCGTTCGGAGTTGCAGACGCAAGAAGGATTTTTGGATCGGCATGCCGTTCAGCTATGATCTTAATTTGTAACAGCAGCCCGCTTGCAGACAGCGCTTCATAGAAGTGAAATTCGTCGTAGACAATCGCATCGAAATCATTGAAAAAACGCATTGGATCGCTTCCGATGTACATGTCCTGAATAGCTGCCTGCAGGATATCTGGGTTGGTGAGAACCGCATCATAATCTGCCGCATACTTACTCACGAAGCTAATCAGTTCCTCTGTTCGCTCGTGTCCGTGCCCATCTAACGTATTCGCGTTGAGCACAGCGACATCAACGTCGTCCTTAAATCGCTCTCGCTGTTGCCGGAGGAGCGCGTTTGTCGGATAGACGAGAAGAGTCATGTCGTGCGACTCGATGAGTTCATAGAATGTTGCTGTCTTGCCCGCTCCTGTGGGTGCACGGACGACCGACACTGGATCTGTGCCGTCGTGAATCCATTCGATGACGCGATTTTGGAACGCACGGGCGCAGTCGAAGTCACGGTCTTCGAGTGCTGGTTTCGGTGGTTCCGTCGCAAGGCTCGCGCCAGCAACCTCGAATTCAGTCATACGAGCACCTCCGAAAGCACCTGGTCGCGGACGAATTTGGGCTCAACACCAACAAAGTGCTGTAACCGTGGATCGTTGCCACGCTTGAACCCCTGACTGTGCTCGACGAGATTGGTAAGCAACTCATCGGAGAGGTCATACACCTCTGAGAGCAGGTATTTGTTTAGTACCAGCGTGTCCAGTTCAACTGGCTCCGCACGGAACTCGCCGGTTTGCTTGATCCCCATTCGAAAGAACGGGTGGTCTGGAAGCCCCGTTTCGCTCCAAACGGTGAATTCGAACGTTGAGCCTGGAGTGATCCCGATGTAGTTCCGGATCGTCTGGTATGCTGCACCTGATTTTTCGAGAATCTCTGGGACTGATTTTTGGACCCGGAAACTTGCTTTGCGATGTCGCTGTCGTTGGTCGTGAAGTGGCGTTCAGAGCGATAATCGGTGCTACGGAACGTCCGTTCGTCCATCTCGACAGCTATGGGGCACATATCGCTGACGAAGAACGGCAGCTCTCTGAGATGGGTGTAATCGGCTGTCGTCGCGTCCTCACCGAACTCAGCATACCTCTTTTCGAGCTCGAAGTAGCGGTAGCCGAGGGCGTGCATGAGTGCTGTCGACGACAGCGTCGGCTGTGTTCGTATTGCGCGCCCTTCCGAACTGGAGTAGAAGAGCGGCGCGTACAACGTTGCCCGGAAGGTCTGTTCAATCATCACCAATAAAAACGTCAGACGCGGCGTCCATCAACTCCGCAAATTCCTCACGGAGCACCTCGTCAGCGTCGCTTGCCTCCCGGCTGGCGACTGCCTCCAGCCGTTCGTACCACTCAGGGAATGGATCTGCTCCATCAATCTCACCGTACACTTCCCAGTCGGTCCGACGAACAGACGAAATGTACTCTCCAATACTGGCCTTGAGGTCGTCGCCCTCGTCGTGATACTCTAATAGGAACTCTCCAGTCGACAGCGACGTATCATGATCTCCGAGAACGACACCGAGGACCTCATTTCTGATGTTTCGTCCGGTTCGGGTTTCACGGGCTCCGTATTTTCCGGTGTTGAGGATGTTGTGGAGCGTATACAGGAGCATCGAACCGGTTGCTGCTTCAAGGGTAATGAAGTGAACGAGGTCGTTGCCGGGTTGGACCTTCACGAAATCAAAGAGAGCTTCGGACTGATCTCCACCACCACTCTCATCGTCTCGCATCGTCCCGGATTCGTAGACTGCGTTCCGGGTTTCCTTGTTCATCAGGTCGTACTCCTCGGTAGTGTACGTGTAGCCCTCGATGACCCGGGATTTGATCGCAAAGTCCTGATCGCCCGTCCCTGCCAGTCCGTAGGTGAGTGTCCCGATGTTCAGTGAGCCTTCGAGATCGGTGGGTTCGTTGTAGGCAAAGTCGTCGTCGACGAACTCCTCATCGAGCTTTCGGAGGAGCGACAGTCCAGTTAGTCGTTCCTTGCTGGTGAACTTCTCTCCGTTGACTTGGGCATGCAGTTTGTCGCCGAACTCCTGGGTTTCGGCGCGATCATGACTGGAGTTTCGGAACAGCGTTGGCTCTGTCACGTTTCGCTTGATGACGAGTGTGACAGAGGGCTTGCGTTTGCGGTAGATTTCGAACGATTCTTCGAGGCCAGTGGTTGGGTATTGGAGTGTCATTTGTCGGAGTAGAGAATTTGTTCGTATGCGTAGTAGTACGAGTTGACGAGCGCGTTCTCCCAGTCGGAGAGTTTTTTCAACTCATAGAGGTCGTTTTCGACGAGGTAGGTGCGGATCGCCTCAACGAACGCCTGTGCTTCTTCTGGCGTCGCGTGGCCGGCGTAGTCCTCCCGGTCGGCGGCAGCGTACACCTGACTCTCAACGTAGTCCACAAGTCGGTCGTCGTCCATTTGTTGGTTTTTCCCGCTGAGGAACGCATCGAGTGCCTCGCGGAAGATTTTGGTCTTTTTATACTTGCTGTCGAACTGTTTGCCGAAGAGGTCGACGCCTCTTTCTGCGACGGTTTTCATTTCCATAAGTTCTGTTTCATGATAGGTTTCGAAGTACGTTTTGAGGTCGTCGAGTCGGACCGCGTGATCGTGATGTACAACGGCGAAGTTGGCGATACTATGGAACGTATCGCGGTCGAGCTGGAGGTATGGATTGCTCATGTTGGCATCCTGTCCAACCATGCTCATGATTTTGAACAGCTGGAGCGCGCGCCGAAGGTGTGAGTCCGTCCGGTCGCCGGTAATAAACGACGGAAGCGGCCCGAACCGTTCGGCTTCATCCAGCCCGAGGAGTTCTTGTGGTCGGGTGGCATCCTCGTCTTTGAACACTATATTGGTGCTCTCAAAGCGTGTGAACGCTTGTCCTACAACCACCTTCATCCCAGATTCTTGGGCTGTTTTCATGAGCTCGCGGATAATCATCATCCGGTGGTTCTTTTCGCTCATTCGTGGATGATCTCCGAACTTGAACGGCTGAATATAATATTGTGGCTTGATCAAGCTCTTCGTCACATCTGGATCACTGAGATCCATGTTTTCGCCGACTTGACTTCCGATTTCATCGCTACGGAGGCGTATGTCTCCTAAGAAGTCATCAAAATAGTANTACGCTATTTTGAGTCCCATATTTCTGCTCCCGGGTCTACTTCGGTTCAGATTGATATTCTTTCGATCACAAATATCGAATAAAAGACTGTATTCTAGATTACATACACTACAGATCGATTTCGGGCTACCGTGGGGTGGAAGTCGACGAGAATAACCTTGTTTCTGATATATTGTTTCGTGACCTTTCTCATATTGATTGTCTGCTTCAGAACCGCACAAAAAGCACATATCATCTTTTTTGCCCAGTTTTGCTGATTGTTGACTGTCGAAGAAACGGGAGATACTTGTCCCGATTGCGTCCGTCTCTGGTTCGAGATCATCACGGAGTGATGGTTGTACTTCATCACGTAGAATCTCCAAATCGGATTTAAAATCTCTATAATTTTCACAGAGGTGTGCAAGGAAATGTACTTTTACTTTTTGACCTTTTGTACTTTTTCCGCCATCAATTGAATCATACACCTCGTTGAATGCAGTCGTAAGCTTCTCTGTGGGGTACTCTTTCCAACCATCTTCATATATTGATTTTATAAGTACCGGGAGATATTCCGCAAACTCCTCAGGAACACGTTCGAATGAGTCGTCCCGACCAGAACCAGATCTGAGGAGTTCTTTTGCCTTTTGGTGAATTTTCTCTTCTTTTCTTTTGGTGGGTAGTGCAATCTCTCCGAGGATGTCATAATCAAATGTATTCCAACCAAGCTTACATTCGAATTGGAACTCAGCACTGATTCGGTCCGGAACCCGCTCGGCAACTGCCTGTTCCAACGCTGATCGATCAATCGGTTGACCGAGATACACAATCGAGTCCGGCGAACTGCCGATGACGACGCCATAGGTCTCCCCACCTGTTTCACCTGCAATGACTTCTTTTGCAGTCCCAAGTATCGTGTCGTTCAGGATCGGCTGTTCGAGTTGGGTAAACTCGATTCGTTGGACATCCTCTTGGCCAATCAGCGTACAGAGTTGTTTGTAGACGCCCTCTGAACCTCGCTTCAGTGCCACAGAGGCCGCACTGTCACCGATTCGGCAGTAGCGTTCGAGTCCTCGAAAATCGGTGTCTAGTCCTCGTGATTCGGTACTGTTTTCTCCAATTTCAGTTCGCTGGACGAGGTACTGGAGATCGTCTCGATATCCTTCGCCGAGGAACTCTTCGATACCGAACGGATCGCCGTCTCGTTTATCCCCGTTTTCGTCGGGTTCTGGATCGAAATACCATTTGAACGTCTCACTGGTGTTGCCTTCGGCATCGATTCCGTAGGCCTCGCGCACGAACTTGTCCGTATCATGGAGTGCCAGCGCAGCCGCAAGTACCTGTACCTCTTCGCTGTAGTCCTCGTACAGGTCCTCATTTTCACCCACGGCCTCGTACACAAACGCGTTCACGCCGACCGTGACTGCATTAAGTATATGGGCTGCTAACGAGCAATTCGCACTCGAGTCGACTTTCGCATCGTACTGGCCAGCAGCGTCAATGACGTTCGCATAGAGGTCTGTACTCCCAACGATGGTTTCGTGAGCGTCACGAGCAGCCTCTGGATTCATTGACCCGCGACCTCCGCAGAAACACAACCACACCCTCGAGCCACAGCACTCCCAACACCACTGTACTCAGCAAACAACCCGAGTGCCGTCACGGCGTTTTGAACCGAATCACTCGCGTTCTTGAAGTCATACGAACACTCTCCAGTGAACCCCTGCCGGAAGAGATTCCGTGTCTCACCGTCCTTGTTTTTGACACGGTTGACTAGCACCGAGTGCGTGTTGTACGTTCGCGCGATCGGTTTCTCGATCACGTTCCGTTCGATCGTTTCCCGATCGAGTTCGAGTTCCAGATCGTCGGAGACGGATCGGTTCCACTTCCCGAGTAGCGACGAGAACACAGCCCCTCTGTGGGGAAACATCGTTGTGATCTCGCCGGCTTCCTCGATGCAAGTTGCCGTCTCGAAGGATAACTCAATCGTCGGATTGTCCATCGATCCCGCTTCGGTTACAATATCCTCGTGTGTCGTGTTCACACTTTCAAACCGATCGACCTGCAGCGTGCCGTGACTGAGTTCGATCGTGTCGCCGTCGAGGACAAGCGCGTTCACCAGCGCCTGAAAAATATCCAAATCGGCCGGATCGACGACGCCGAGCCGCAGCTGATAGCTCTCGTTCGGACGCAGGGTTTTGTGGTAGTCCCGATCGCTGTCACCGAACACACCTTGCAGGCCGCTGCTGTGGAGGCTCCCCAGTGGCGAGTCATGGATGTGGGCGCTCACGTCGGCGTCGACGTCCTCGAGAACGCCAAGTAGCGCCGAGTACACCGAATAGCCGTCTGACAACGGTACAGGAAACCGTGTCGTTGGCCGAACCATCACATCGACCTGCCGCAATGTATTTGTTTGCTGAACTTCTTGATCGGTCATCAGGTGTATGCCAGCCGTTCACCCAGTAGCATAATAAGCGCTTCGCAAAGATGGGACGGTTTCAATTCCGCGCAACAGAAACGGCAGTGCCATCGATTTCATCGATATGCAACAGTACTATTTTGATGAATCATCTCAATAGGCCGGCTATGCGGACGTATCTCTCGACGATCGGGTTCAACAGTACGAGCGTCACGCGGCCACTGTTGAGCCATGGGATCGACCCTGGTGACGAAGTGGTACTTATTAGGCCAACCAAGGAGTCACCTCCACAGGCAAAAGAGGCGATCGGCGATGTCGAACGGCTTCTCCAGGAAATCGAACCGGACGTCAATCTCACGATCGAACAAATCACACACGATGACTTTTCAACAGCTGTGCTGGAGTGTAGCGATCTCATTCAAGTTGCAAACGGCGATCGAATCGTCTCACTTGGCGGCGGTGCACGCGACGTACTGTTGCCGTTTGCAATCGCTGCAACAACACACGCTCGATTGCTTTCTACTGTGTTCTTTTTTAGCGATCTCGATGGCGGAGTTCGAGAGTGGTCACTACCTCGACTCACGGCGAGGATTCAGGAAACGACGATCTCGACACTTCAGGCGATCGCCGATGTAGAGGAGGGGATCTCGATTCCTGACCTGACCGATCGAACTGGGTGCTCAAAAAGCACAGTGACCCGCCACGTAACAGCACTTGCTGACGAGAAGGCGATCGAAACATGGACGGAAGGGAAGACAAAATTCGCACGAGCGACTATTACTGGTCACTTGCTTCTCCGCGATCGCGCTTGACTATACGAACCTTTATTAGTTAGTGTACAGCCCAACTCGAACTTTGTCACAGAGATGTCTGAATGGGGCTGACAAATAGACAATTCCTGTGCACCGATTACTAGGATCCACCCAGACCGGATATACATTCGAGTCGTGGTCAACTCTTTTTGTAGGTTCGTCTACACCAGACCGGTGTGGAAATGGTCCAACTTTCCATAAGAAACAGAGAGTGACAAACCGCAGTACTGCGGTTTTTGCCCCGATATAATATAGGTGGAAGTGGAGTATTTGAGCACGGAGGGGCGGGAGGTTGCTGTGCTGTGTATTTTGTTGCCCTGTCCCGAGGGACACCGCCTAAGGGGTGCTGCCCGCTGAGCGGAAACGGACGGTCGGACAGCCGGCGCTTGCGATCGTGAATTATCGAGAAAGCGAGAAGTCACGGCGCAAAACTGTCGCACGAGGCCGTAACGAAGGGATAAGAGATAGAGATGTGTCTCAGGAAGGCCGCTCTCCGGTGTGAGAACGAAGCCTTCGTGAGAAGGCCAAAAGGAGTGTGGACTCGCGGGGAGTCACGCGAGCGAGCACTGCGAGCGAGTGTGAC
>Ga0065698_100263_pt1 | contig 10505 bp, 7 predicted proteins | sample AntLakMe24m_30um_FD_59087 | JGI IMG/M metagenome (GOLD analysis project Ga0065698, IMG submission 59087) | Hypersaline microbial communities from Antarctic Deep Lake - 24m 3.0um v2 (version 3) | ecosystem: Environmental > Aquatic > Non-marine Saline and Alkaline > Hypersaline | place: Deep Lake... | reverse complement strand
TCGGAGTCCGACGGGGAGCCGTGGCTCGTCGGCGAGGACCTCATCAGCGGCTACGGGAACCACCGGGTCGTCGACGGAATCTCGATGGAGAGTCGGGACGGCGTGACCTGCATCTTCGGGCCGAACGGGTCGGGGAAGTCGACGCTTTTGAAGACGCTCGCCGGGGTCGTCCCGGCGTGGGAGGGCCGAGTCACCCACCGCGGCACCGACGTGACCCACAACAGGCCGGCCGAGAACGTCCACCGCGGCGTCACGATGCTCCCGCAGGACGGCGGGATTTTCGGCGGCCTCACCGTCCGTGAGAACCTCCTCCTCGGCGGGTACACCGTCGGTGAGGGGGCGGTCCGCGAGGAGCGACTCGACGAGGTGTTGTCGTCGTTCCCGGAGCTCAAGGACAAACTGGACGATCGGGGGCGGTCGCTGTCGGGCGGCCAACAGATGATGCTCAGCTACGGTCGCGCGATGATGACCGGCGCGGAGGTGTACCTCCTCGACGAGCCGTCGAGCGGGCTGGCCCCCTCCCTCATCGATCAGGTGTTCGAGATGACGCGACGGCTCGTCGCCAGCGGCGCGCAGGTGATCCTCATCGAGCAGAACGTCCGCGAGGCGCTTCGGATCGCCGATTACGTCTACATCCTGGCGCAGGGCCAGCTCCAGTTCGAGGGGACCCCGGCAGACTTGACCGACGAGGACGACCTCGTCGAACTGTACCTCGGACTCGACTAACGCCCGTCTCGATCACTCGTCTCGACCGCCCGTCTTGCCCGCTCGTCCCGACCGCCCGTCTTGCCCGCTCGTCTCGACCGCCCGTCTTGCCCGCCAGTCTCGATCCCTCTTTCCCGTCAATCTCGACGGCCTGCCACGATCCGTGACAGCGATCACGAGTTTCCGTAACAAACTATATGTGCACCCGTCACACACAAAGCGTGTATGGGAGGAAATCCCGCGGATAGTGTCAGTAGACGGTCGTTTGTCAAATACAGCGGTGCGGCCGGCGTCACCGGTGCCCTGGCTGGCTGTAGCAGTAACGGCGGCGACGGCGGCGACGGCAGTGATGGCGGCGACGGCGGCGATGGTGGTAGCGGCGGAGGCGGTGACGGAAGCGACGGCGGCGACGCCCCAGACGAGGTGATCATCGGGTCGAACCACCCGCTGAGCGGGGCGCTCAGCAACACCGGCGAGCGCATGGACCAAGCGGTCCGACTGGCCGCGATGATGAAGAACGAGTCGGGCGGCATCGAGTCGCTCGACGGGGCAGAGCTCAGCGTCATCAGCGGGGACAACGAGGGCGCACAGGAGCTCGGCGGCGAAGTCGCCCAAGAGCTCATCGACGACGGTGCCAGCGTGCTGACCGGCTGCTACTCCTCGCCGGTGACGAGCGCCGCGACCCGGACGTCGGAGAGCGCGGGCGTGCCGTTCGTCATCTCGGTGTCCGTGGCCAACTCGATCCTGCGGGAGACGCAGCTCAACTACGCGTACCGGCCCCAGCCGCCGGCGGACCAGATGGCGATCGACCACGCGCGACTCCTCGCTGACACCATCCGGAACGCCGGCGAGGAGATCGAGACCGCGGGGCTGTTCTACATCGACATCAGCTTCGGCCAGTCGATCCGCGACGCGCTCCGGGAGGAGCTCCCGGCGAACGACATCGAGATCGTCGCCGAGACCGCCTACGAGCCGGGCGACACCGCAGACACGCAGGTCACGTCGCTCCGGGACGCGGACCCCGACGCCGTCATCGCGACCACCTACCGGTCGGGGACGATCGAGCTCGTCAACGCGATGGACAACCAGAACTACCAGCCGGACTACGTGACCGGCTGTTCGAACGCGGCGATGAACGACATCAGTGCGCTCGAAGAGATGGGCGACACCGTAGAGGGCGGGTTCGCAACCAACTTCGCGCTCGACCCGACGTCCGACCGCGCCGGCGAGGTCCGATCGCGCTTCGAGTCGGAGTTCGACTCCGGATTCGACGCGAACGTCGCGATGACCTACGCGGCCACCGAGGTCATCATCGCGGCGATCGAGGAGGCGGGCTCGGCCGACCCCGAAGACATCAACAATGCGCTCGGAGAGATCACCGTCGAGGATCACATCGCGGCGATGCCGCCTATCACCTTCGCCGACAACGGTGAAAACGAGAACGCGCTCGCTCCGCTGTTCCAGATTCAGGATCTCGAGGACCGCGTCGTCGCACCCGAGGAGTTCGCCGAGACCGACGCGCAGTTCTGACCCACATGCTTTCCTCGTTTCTCCCTGACGCCTGCTGTCGAGAAGCCGCCGGCGTGGCGTTCGTCGGCGCGTTCGATGCGCTCGGGATACAGACAGCGCTCGGCCTCTCGCTGCCGTCTCCGACGATATTCGCCCAGTACTTCGTGTTCGCGGTGCTGCTCGGCGGGATCTACGGACTCATTGCGCTCGGGCTGACGATGATCTTCGGCGTGATGGACGTCATCAACTTCGCGCACGGGGCACTGATGGTGGTCGCGATGTACGCGGTGTTGGTCTTCTCGGACGCCACAGGCCTCTCGCCGTTTTTCGCCATCCCGTTCGCCGTCCTGTTGCTGTTCGTCTTCGGTGTCGTCATCTATCGGTCGACGATCGCACCGATCATCGACGCGCCACAGGAGAACCAGCTGATCGTCACCTTCGGCGTTCTGTTGATCCTCATCAGCGGTGTCGAGATCGCCTTCGGCTCCGACCCGCGACAGCTCGGGCTCGACCTCGGCTCCCTCGAAATCTCCGGCGTGTTCGTTCCGCAGGGGCAGCTGTACGCGCTCATCATCGCGCTCGTCGCGCTGTCTGGAACGTGGCTGTTCCTCCAGCGAACAATGCTCGGTCGCGCGATCCGCGGGACCGCGGACAACCGCGACGGCGCGCAGTACGTCGGGATCGACGTCCCCCGGATCGACGCGCTCACCTTCGGGATCGGTGCCGCGCTGGCGGGACTCGCGGGTGCAGTTATCCCGCTGTTCCAGTCGTTCACGCCGGCGCTCGGCGACCAGTACCTGATAAACGCCGGTTNGTCGTGGTCGTGCTGGGCGGGCTCGGATCCTTCCCCGGCGCGTTCGTCGGCGGGCTCATCATCGGCTTTATCCAGGTGTTCGGCTCGGCGTACCTGGGCGGCTCCACCTACCAGATCGTGATCTTCATGGCCTTCATCCTCGTGTTGCTTGTGAAACCGGAGGGACTGCTCGGAGGGAGCGACGATGAGTAACGCGCTCTCGCGGGCCGTCGAGCGGTACGGCGCGTTCCGGGACGAGTGGTACGCGCTTCCGGCGCTGGTCGCGGCGAGTCTCATCCTGCTCGCGGCGATGCCGTTCCTCCGACAGCTCGCGCTGTTCGGGTACGCCCCGCTAGGCTGGCTCAGCCTGAACATGCTCATCATTACCCTCATCTGGGCGACGACCGCTCAGGCGTGGAACATCATGTCGGGGTACACCGGACAGTTCTCGTTCGGGCACGCCGCGTTCTTCGGACTCGGCGCGTACGCGACGATCATCCTGACCGGAACCTTCGGGATCTCCCCGTGGATCGGGATGCTGCTCGGCAGCGTCCTCGCGGGGATATACGGGCTGTTGATCGGCGCGTTGACCTTCCGCTACGATCTGGAGGGGCACTACTTCGCGCTGGCGACGTTGGCGTTCGCGGAGCTGTTGCGGTACGTGTTCACGAACGTTCCGCAACTCGGCGGTGCAAGCGGGTTCTTCAGGCCGCTCGCGCGCGAGTACGCCGACGGGCCGGGGCTGGCCGCGTTCCAGTTCACCGGCGACCTGCCGTACTACTACCTCATTCTCGGGTTCCTGACGGTCGTCACCGTCGTCTCGCTCGCGATCAACCGGTCGCAGCTCGGCTACTACCTGTTCGCGATCCGCGAGCGGGAGCAGGCTGCGGCCGCCATCGGGGTCCCGACCTACCGGTACAAGCTGTTGGCGGTCGCCGTGAGCGCCTTCTTCACGGCGTGGCCCGGGGCGTTCTGGGCGATGTACTTCAACACGATCCGTCCGACGACGGTGTTCGATCTGCTCGTCAACATCGAGATTCTCCTGCCGGCGATCGTCGGCGGGATCGGCACCGTTCTCGGCCCGATCGTGGGGTCGTTCATCGTCATCCCGGTCAGCGAGTTCGTCCGCCAGTCCTTCTCCGTCCCCGGGCTGAACAACGCCGTCTACGGGGTCATCCTCATCGCGATAGTGTTGTACAGCCCGAAGGGCGTCGTCTCGTGGCCGTCTCGCTTTGTCGAACTGCTCCGTGCGCGCACCGACCTGTTGGACGACGATGCCGCCTGAGCCCGAACGCGATCTGGCGGCGTTCGCCGCGGAGCTTGAGACGGAAGCGATTCCCGACCGGGTCCGCGACCGGGCGGGACTCACAATCGCCGACACGCTCGGCGCAATCGTCGCGGGGTCGACCGACGACGCGGTCGTCGCGCTCGCGCGGCGCTGGACCGACGGCGTCTCCGGCGGGGCGACGGTGCTCGGCGCCGACGGCGGCGAGACGGTCCCGCCGCTGGCGGCGCTCTGCAACGGCGCGGCGGGCACCGTCCTCGAACTCGACGAGGGGCATCGGTTCGCCGCCGGCCACCCGGCGATCCACGTGTTGCCCGCGCTGTTGGCCGACGCCGAGATCGGCTACGGCGACAGTGACGCGTTCGTGCGCTCGTTCGTCGCGGGCTACGAGGTCGCCGTCCGAACCGCCCGCGCGGTCGGGACGCTCGAATCGGGGTACCACCCGCACGGCGTGTGGGGGGCGGTCGGCGGCGCGGCCGCAGTGGCACGCTCTCGCGGACTCGACCCGGAGACGACGCGCTCGGCCATGGCCATCGCGGCGAACTACGCGCAACACACCCGGTTCGAGGCGGCGACGGAGGGCGCGACCGTGCGGAACGTCTACGCCGGCATGAGCAACCTCGCGGCGCTGGTCGCCGTCGATCAGGCGGAAGCCGGGTTCGGCGGCTTGGAGAACGGCGTCGCGCGGCACCTCGAATCCGCCGCCGACGGGGTCGACGAGGCAGCCCTCTCGGCGGGACTCGGCGAGCGCTGGGAGCTGGAACACGGCTACTTCAAGATCCACGCCGCGTGTCGGTACACCCACCCGACGCTGGATGCCATCGCGGCCCTCCCGGACGGGTTGGATGCGGCCGCGGTGGAGTCGGTCCGCGTCGAGACGTATCCGGCGGCCGCACGGCTGACGGAGTCGCGACCGCAAAACCAACTGCAGGCGAAGTTCTCGATCCCGTTCGCGGTCGCGACGGCGCTGCTGCGCGGCGAGACCGGACCGACCGCGTTCGTGGACGAGGCGATAACTTCAGAAGCGATCGCGCTCGCCGAACGCGTCACGGTCGCTGTCGACGACGAGATCGCCGCCCGGGCTCCCGAACAGCGGGGCGCACGGGTGATCGTCGAGACGGCGAACGAGCGCTTCTCGCGAGAGGTCGTCGCCCCGCGAGGCGGCGAGCACGACCCGTTCGACGAGGGGCGGCTCGAATCGAAGTTCCGAGAGCTGGTCGCGCCCGTGATTGGCGCGGACCGGGCGGCCACGCTCTGGGAGAGCGCCAGGGCGCCGGAGCCGCCGCGCGTGCTCTGTACGCTCGCCCGGCGCTGACACCGCGGCGTTCCGTTTTTACGACGCCCGCCGCGGCCCATACGCTTTTGCCCGCGACGCGCGTCTCCCGGGTATGGCAATACGACACACACGACAGTGGGAGCGAGCGGTCGCCGAGTTTCTCGCGTCGCCCGTCGACGACGTGGCCCGCAAGCACGGACGGGCAGTGGTCGCGGACGTACTGGCGGCCGCCGTCGCCGGATCGGCGGCACCCGGGGTCGCCGGCGTCGCGAGAGACGGTGCGTTCGTCGACGGCAAGGCGTCAATACTCGGGACTGATCGACGAGTCGCGCCACCGCAGGCCGCCATGACCAACGCAGCGGCCGCCATCGCACAGGAGATCGAGGAGGGGCACAACACGGGGGGCCACGTCGGTGCCGGGATCGTCGCCGGCGGGCTCGCCGCCGCGGAGGCGAACAACGTCGACGGCGAGGCGTTCGTCGACGCGTGTACTCGGGCCTACGATATCTGTGTCCGGCTGGAACGGGCGATCTTCGCGATGAAAGACCGGATGAACGACGCGATCCCGTGGCTCGTTCGGAACCCGCACTCGACGTGGACGACCGTGGGGCCGGCCGTGACGAGCGCCCTCTGTCTGGACGCGACCCCCGAGGAGCTCACGGAGACGTTCCGGATCGCTGCGAACCTCGCGGTGGTCTCGATGCACGACCCGTACGCGGAGGGCGCGCCCGCGCGGAACTTCACCGCTGGCTTCTCGGCGCAGGCCGGCGTGACCGCAGCGCTGACCGCGCTCGCGGGACTGGAGGGCTCGCGCGCGGCGATCGAGGAGGTGTACGACCCCTTCGAGGAGCTGCTGCCGGACGGATTCGCCAGCCAGTTCGAGACGCTCGGCGAGGAGTGGGCGATCGCGGAACACTACTTCAAACCGTACCCGTCCTGCCGGTACACCCACCCGCCGCTCGACGCGCTCCGCGAGGCGATCGACGGGCGGGCGGGAGACGGCAGCGAGCGATCGGGCGACAGGCAGGCGATCGACCCGGCCGACGTGGAGGCGATCACGGTCAGGACGTTCGCCAACGCGACCGACATGTCTCACGCCGAGCCCGAGACGATGACCGCCGGGAAGTTCTCCGCACCGTACGTGCTGGCGACGTACCTCTGTCGGGGGAGCGTCGACCTCGACCACTTCACGGCCGAGGCGCTGGCCGACGAGACGGTTCAGTCCGTGGCCGCACGCGTCGAACTCCGCGAAGACGACGGGTACGAGGCGGCGTTCCCCGAGTCGTGGGGAGCGAGTGTCGTCGTCGAACTGCGCGACGGGACGACTCTGACCGGTGCGCGCGACTACCCCCGGGGAGACTACCGCGACCCCATTCCCGACGCGGAGTATCGCGCTCGGAACCGTGCGCTCCTGGCGCACGGGCTCNNNGNGGGNCGGGAACANAACGCCCGAGTCGACGAGGCGCTCGACGCCCTNGACGCGGTCGCGGAGCGCCCGGTCCGGTCGACGGTCGACACGCTCCGACCGTAATACGGAACAGACGTTCTGTTGGACTGAACGGACGCGACAGATACTTCACCCGGCCATGCGTTCCGTCGAGTATGGCACGCGACGACACACCGAACACGGCATCGGTCGGAGCGACAGAACGATCGTTCCGTATCATCGAACAGCTCGGTGAGCGGGAGGGGTGCGGCGTCTCGGAGCTGGCGGAGTCGCTGTCGATCTCGAAGAGCACGGTCCACAACCACCTCCAGACGCTCCGGGAGCTGGGGTACGTCGTTCAGGACGGCGACGAGTACCGACTCGGGCTGCAGTTCCTCGGACTGGGAGATCGCGCGCGCCAGCGTCACGACCTGTATCACGTTGTCAAGCCCGAGACGGACAGCCTGGTCGAGGCGGTCGGCGAGCGTGCGCAGGTGATGGTCGAGGAAGGAGGCGTCGGGATCTACGTCTACCAGTCGCTGGCGGATCAGGCGGTGCGAACCGACTCGCACATCGGAACCGTCGTCGACCTCCACGCGACCTCGGTCGGCAAGGCGTACCTCGCGCACCTTTCCGACGACCGACTCGACGCGCTGCTTGACCGCGTGGCGTTCGACGATCAGACGCCCCAGACGCTTACGGACGCCGAGGCGCTGCGGACCGAACTCGACGAGATCGCCGAGCGAGGGTACGCGTTCAACGACGAGGAGCGAACCGTCGGGATGCGAGCGGTCGGCGCGCCTATCCTGTCGGCGGATGACGGGCACGTCCTCGGCGCGATCAGCGTCTCGGGGCCGACCACCCGGATGAACGGAACGTGGTACCATGAGGAGGTCCCCGAGATGGTCGCGCAGTCCGCCCGGATCATCGGGATTCGCGCGACGTACTCGTAGCGTTTCGTGGCGTTTCGTAGCGTTTTGCGCTGCCGAACGAGCGTTCATTCTCGATCGCGTGGGCACCGCCGAGCGCCTCTGTCCTCATCGTTTCGCACGGCGTCTTCTCACGGTCACTCTCTCCATCTTCCGCGTCGGGGTGGTGTACAGTTCTAAGACACTAATTACATCAGTACGACTGTAATGCTAATGAGCAACCGCCACCGATCCGTTTCGGTGATTCGGGTCGTCGCCGACAGTCGTGGGAGACGATGTTCGTCGCTATCTCACGATCATATCATATTTAAATATATCTTCTATATCTGGTAATTCTGGTGTCGATCAGAGACACTCTGCTGTTCATCATCGCGTTCAAGAGATCGAGCGACGATCGGTCAGCGACGGTCGGTCCGCGACGATTGGTCAGCGACGATCGGTCCGCGACGAGGATCGGATCGCGTTGCAGTCGATCAAACGGCGATTCGAACGAGAGATAACCAGCACGTACCGTCCGTTTTCATCGAGCTGATACCAATAACTTGCTATTTAAATGTATATATACATTTATAAATGGAGTATAATTGCATATTCGTCTAAATACTTCTTGACCTAGCGAGGGTACCTGTGATCGTCGCCAGCGGGTTCGTTGTCGATATCGACGAACGTTCCGAAGGTGCACTCTCTTGGAAAACCCGGCTCCTGCGTGAAGCTCGTCGACGGTCGAGGTCACGTCGTGAGAGTGTTGAGGTTAACATGAGATCACGAATTATCAAATTTATTTTGGTATAGCTAACACATTCTATTTACTAAATATGAAACGGACTCCCCATAGACAGGCACACGATCGCCGACGACTGTCGCCGCTGGTTCTCTGTCACGTCTGGATCGTCCGCCGAGCCGATCGCCGGAGATAGATCTCACGCGCGTTCTTGAAACGACGGTTCTTCCGCGGATCGACGAGTCAGTTACCCACGACTGAAGTCGTGGGCTTGTCAGTAGACTCCCCTTCTGCCGTCGACTCGACGGAGGCGTAGAAATCACCATTCAGGTTCAATGTCCCTGACTTCAGCGCACACTGACAGGGTGCGCCTCCGCTCGAAGACTTCTGCCCCGAGCGGAGGCGTTTGAGAAGTTTGTGACCGATATTCTTGCTCGCGTTATAGTCGGCGTTCAGTTCGTACTCGCACTTCTGACAGACAAACTGGTGCTTCGACTGTCGATTAGTTTCGTGCGTAAACCCACATGACGAACACCGTTGAGACGTGTACGCCGGACTCACCTGCTCGACCTCGATCCCGATCATCTCAGCTTTGTATTCGACGTACTGGTACAGGCGTCGAAACGCCCACGCATGGAATCGCTTCGCACCCGCCATCCGCTTGCGAATGTCCGTCAGATTCTCGAACGCGATATGCGTGCAGTCGTGTTCGTGGGCTTCTTCCAGAATCCGGTTCGAGGCTCGGTGCAGCTCGTCCTGCATCCACCGGTGTTCGCGGTCGTTCATCGACTGAATCGACAGGTGTGCCGACCGCGTGCCCGTCTGGTGCATCGACCCGCGGGTCTTCTCGAACTCTCGGCGTCGATGATTCATTTCGTCGGCATTCCCGATGAACACGCCTGTCGAAGTCACGGCGAGCGAGCCGTCCACGTTCAGGTCAACGCCAAGGACTGTTCTGTGCTTGGCGTCATCAAAAGTAGTCGTAGACTGCTCTTTCTCGTCACGTTCGGTTCGGCGCATTTTTGCGTGGAGATAGAACGACTCTGTGGAGCGGTCGTACTGCAACGTGGACATACGGAACTCGTAGTCCTCGTTCAACAGGTACTCACCGATCGGTGTTTCCTCGGGATCGTCGGGAATCACGTAGTCACACTCAACGCGACCGTTCACAGTTGAGAGCGAAACGTGGTCACGGTGGAACGTCGCACTTCGCTTGTCGTAGACGACGCTCCACGCGTCGAAGTGCGGTTGACTCGTTCTCTCCTGTTTTTTGAGACGGGCAACACCACTTTTTGTGGCCTCAATAGCACGCCGGATCCCTTTCTGAACGAGATTCGCGGTCAACTCCGTCTCGTTACGAAGTTGGTCGTAGAGAGCGTTCTCGGCTTTCTGTTTGGAGGTTACGCAGTAGTCGTTCGGGTGTTTCCACGCCCACTCTGAAGTGATGTTCGCACAGTGGAGGAACTGATTTTTCGTCTGATGGAGATCGTCGCACCGCTCGCTGGGTACGTCAAGTTTAACTTTAGCGGTGCGAATTACGCCCTCCATCTGTGTTTCACATATAGTATTAATTTTTATAAATACTGTGGCTGGCGTAGGGGAGTCGGATGGCTATCTTGATGCAAGGAGAGAATCCCGCCGTTCACGACGGGCGTGAATCCGACATGGTACTGAGCAACCGCCGACGATTGCTTATCGAAACCCAAACGCTTAGTACACGCCGTTTCGTACACGTTAGCAAGGGTTACGTCGACTCTCGGCACTTGCGCGGGAGTACGAGACGCGCTGAAACCAGCGTCCCGAATATTTCGGGGCGTCGGTTCCCACGGGTCGGTTCTGCAACCGACTGCGGGGTTCGCGT
>Ga0065698_100494_pt1 | contig 10613 bp, 11 predicted proteins | sample AntLakMe24m_30um_FD_59087 | JGI IMG/M metagenome (GOLD analysis project Ga0065698, IMG submission 59087) | Hypersaline microbial communities from Antarctic Deep Lake - 24m 3.0um v2 (version 3) | ecosystem: Environmental > Aquatic > Non-marine Saline and Alkaline > Hypersaline | place: Deep Lake... | reverse complement strand
CTCAGTTCCCAACGAGGAGCATACGAACCCGCAAGTTGCCTCCGTGGGTCGGTAAGCGATACCCCCAGCGCGAGGAAACCCCGGCGTTTACGCCGGGGAGGATGTCATCAGATGCCCATTTCCACGAACCCCCGCATGCAGCTCACGATGATGCTGTTCCGTCCTGTATTGAGGTACAACCCGTTCGGCTTGTAACGCTTGCTGTCCTCCAACTGTGGCGCGATACAGCCGAAACTGGTGACCTTCGGCTTCTTCAACAACCGAACCCACCGTAGCAAGTTCAGGGTCTCTCCGTCGGTCACTGTTTGTCCTTGACGCTTGTATGAGGTTCCTCGGGTGTGTGTTCACGCCATGCTTCCTTGTCCTCCTCACCGAATACTCGTTGAACAGCGCAGTTGCCCGCTCGTAGCCACCATTTCCTTCGAGACGTTCCTCGTCGTCGGTTACGACACCACGTGCGCAACATCCAACAGTCTAGGATGATCGACACCCGAAACCGGGCACGTCGTATCATTCTCCTGATGAAGAAACCCGACCTGTTGGAGGTGGCTCACCTGCCACATAATCGAATCCTGACTCAACACGGTTGGAAATGACTCACAGTGCCACCCAACCAACTCGTCAGTCGACGAGCCGTGAGATCAAATCTGATAAACTATTTCCAGCCTAGTGGATATATGTTCTAGTAAGCCGAAGCAATAATTATGCCCGACAGCCCTGATCGAGACACTGACAGTGTTCAAGATTCACTAACACGTGGTGAACGAATTCGTGCTGCCGCACGAACGATCCGGACGCCCCGTACAGCCTCTTCGATAGCCGACGAGACAGACGTGTCGGTGAAAACCGCACAAAAATACCTCGATCAACTAGTCGAGGATAATGTCCTTCTAAAGACCCACCAAGGCGACCAGACGCTGTACTGTGTCGATCAGCTGATGGCAACGTATCGTGAAGTTGCGAGACTCCAGCGTGAACACAACCGTACAGAACTCACGTCGGCCCTTGAGTCGATGAGTACCCAAATCACTGACTGGAAAGCATCATATGATGTTGAGACGCCAGGCGAGCTGCGGGCGAGCATTGCCGACTGTGAGGATCCAACCGAGATCAAGGACCGTCGTGAGGTTGCTAGTGAGTGGGAGCATCTCGCCGACCGAATTCCAATCGTCCAAGCAGCACTCAACGAGTACGACTGGGCTACCAAACGTGATTCTATCTCAGCCTAACCACTGATGGGTCTTCCAGGAACAATTGATACCTCGGTCTACGTAGGGCTGAAGGATGTTTTGCAACGACACCCGGTTATCACGACCGTTTCATATGAACCAGATAGCATCGTCAAGCGGTTCCTTCAGGCCCAGATTGATCCAAGCCGCGTCATACCGTCGACCGGACCAATCTCACCGACACTTGATGTTGAATGGCGATTTATCGAGGAGGAACCATATTATCGTATTCACTACGCAGATCCAAATACGGGATTTAATTGTGGCTGGCATCGTGATGACGATCATCCCGATCTAGGACCCGTCCATTTTCAATATAAGCACCCCGGAGTGAATAAAAGAGAGTACAACCGCGCTCAATTCAACAAGTCGATCCCAACCGAAATCCTTTGGACTGCTCTTGATAGACTATTTGAAGACCATATTCCGACTCTCACAAGCAAACACTAACTCGTGCGAACCTCGATCAGAGAGAATAACGACGTTCTTGATCAACTCCTCTGTGACGCTGACCGCGAGGACCTCTCAGAGCATCTTCCAGATGACGACTCCGGCGGCAACCGACGACCTGTTGTTTTCTACTCGTAATCCTTGTTCAGCTCTTAATTGTGGCGAGTTACTGACCGCCTCTTTCAGTTACAGAGAGGTACAATGCATAATTGCCAGTATACCGCTTTGTATCTCGGATTTTTGTTCGCTGAAGATTCAATTCAACACGTGTCTCATCGTTTTCAAGATCAAGAATCGGTTTGAGAAGCCCTGCAATGGTCTCAATGAACTGTGCATCACCGGTAACACGAATATTTGAAATGTCTGTTTCGAACGTGCTACCTTCGAACCTAGCCGGTTTCGGGAGCATCGACCGCTTCAATTCTGACGAGCTAGGCCTCTCACAGTTTCGAAGCCACTTCACTGCATTCTTTTTTCGGATAGCACCGCTCTTCGTCGAAGAGAGTTTCTCAAGCTCGGTTCCAACCGTCTCTGCTTGACGAGAGAGAATTGGTGCCCCGCCTGTCGGGTTGCAATCCGTACACTGCTCACCATCTGCACCAGGTACTACAAGAACACCACACTCCTCACAAAAATTCATGTATCCACTACATATTCTAAACAGGTAATAAAACTATCAATGAAAGCAAAATACAACTATATATAGCAAATCAGCTGCGTTCCAAACGAGCATCGGGATCTATATCGACCATATCAGTCACGGTTGAGACAGTGTTATCAGGCTGACTAGTCTTTATATTAACGTATGGATACGCACATCACCTTCGTGCTTGACTCTTCAGGGTCAATGGACGCAATCGCTGACGACACCAGAGGCGGATTCAACACGTTTCTCAAAGACCAGCGCAACGAAGAAGGGACAGCGACGGTCACGTTGTACGACTTCAACACCACCGTCGACCAAATCTACGAAACGTATCCCGTTGCCGACGCCCCGGAGCTCACCGACGAGAACTACAAGTCTCGCGGGCGGACAGCGTTGCACGACGCCATCGCTCGGGCAGTCGACGAAACCGCCGAAGACATTGCGGCAGTTGACCAAGCCGAACAACCTGACAACGTTATCATCGTCGTGTTGACTGATGGCAAGGAAAACGCTTCTGAGACACCCAAAGATGCTGTACGAGGCCGTATAGAGACCCGGCAAGAAGCCGATGGCTGGGAGTTCCTCTTTATTGGTGCGAATCAAGATGCAGTGCTAACCGCCGAAGGAATGGGTATTGAACAAGATCGCTCACTAACCATGGCTCACGACGGCGAGGGAACCAGAGACGCCTACAAATCAACATCCGAAACCATCAGTGAAGCCCGTGTAGACGGCTCTATGAGCGGATATGACGACGAAGATCGCCAGCGACAGGAACGCGACACCTAACGCCAGCTTCTAACTCGCTGGACAGAGACCTGCTTTTCTGATCTTAATCGTGCGTCAATGACTGATCGTAATTGAGTTGACTCCGATTATGACTCGTTGTTCGAAGAGACGTACCAAGCAATAGCTGCTTCGACGACTGGTTCGTAGCTATCGAAGACATAGTCGTCATTAGCTAGTATCGAATCCAGATACCGATAGTGACTCTCTAAAACGTTAATCTCTCGGGAGACCGAATTGTCGCTTGAAATCGCAGCTGCAATCCCTTCGGCAGCAAGCGCTGATAGGGACTCTACCTCGTCATCAACGACAGCTCTCAGAGCACCTTCGGCTGCCGGGCTCCCCTGGAAATCAATTTCAAACAGTTCCTCTTCGGTACCAGCAGCGTCACCAGCCAAGAGGGCAGCAACATACTCGCTGACAGCCGTTGAAATCACCATCGTGATCGTTTCAGCCTCCGAACCGGCCGCAAGAGCCTGGTCAGCCAACGCGACAGCAGCTGGATTAAGCTGAAGCGTCTCCATCGCTGGCGACTTAGCTTCCTCAGGCCCACTCACAGTTGACTCACCAGTGTCTTCGGCATTTGCTTTTTGCTGTGGAGATTGCTCGTGATCTTCATCAGTAGTATCGTTCGTAGTAGTTGCATCCTGAACCTCTGATCTACCGTCAGCATGTTCGGCATCGGTTGTCGTGGTGGACGTCCCAGCAGATGATTCTACTTCGTCTGGTGAGTCGTCGACGTCTACCTCCGTGTCACTCTCACCGCTCTCTTCTTCACCTGAAGACGATGTCTTCGCATCAGTTGAAGATTCGGCTTCAGTCGGCGGTATCTCTGTATCCTGTGCTTTCTCAGCGGCTTGCTTTTGTGCAGCTATGACTTTCGATATCTCAGCTTCCGTCAGGCTACCGTCGTCAAGAGCAGCCTGCAGCTGCGGATCAATTTCATCAAAACCATCAGGACCTGTTGTACGTATCAACCCGTGTGAAGGGGTCTCCGATGCGTCAGCGCCGTCTGAGTTCGTATTGTTACTCGGCATTGTTTGCGTCGTGGAGTACGTTGGTTCACCAACGGAGGCAGTGCTACCCGTGTCAAGGATGTCCGAATCTCTGCCAGCCCCCTGACTCTGGTGTAACATCGAAGCTAACCGATCTGCAATGAGTCCCTCCGCGTCAAGATCGGGAGTCGAATGGCGATCAAGTGACGGCACAGAAAACGACAACATGAGCTCGGACCCAGCGAACTGCTGGAGATTACGACCCGCATCACGAGGCACAGTACCGCCACCCATCCACGGCGGGAAACGCCACTGTGAGCCGTCATAGAGAATGTGTTCATCAGTATCCCCCGATCCCCATACGACACCAGACAGATCATTGAACTCCTCTTTTGCGCCGTGATGCCTGTGTGTAATCACCGTCTCCGTCGGATCAATCGCCTCATGCACCTCAACAAGCGTCTCGCGCGTAGGGTGATTCGAAAGCGTATGCGTATGAATCGTACACTGACCGGTTGTCCGCGGTGTTTTCCCCGATCCAATAAGTTGGACGACACACGCGTTCGGATCCTCCTGAAGCACGCCGAAGAGCCGCCCACTACTCTGTTCACGGGGAACATCTGGCCCAGCAATCGTAATAACGCCGGATTCTAAACACTCGTCGGTATGACCGAACTCAGGGATAGAGGTTACGTGGTCGCACTCGTAGTCTAATTCGTCATAGAGTTTTGCTACCTGGCCGACAACACGAATCGGAACGTGCAGATCATACTCAGCGGTAATTGCTGTGAGCAAATACGCAATCTGTGGGCCAACAAGCCCGCTCGCAGTTACGAGGGTCCGAGAGCCACTATGGGCGTGGGAAATGGCAGTCCCCAACGCCTCTGTAATGGCTGATTCGAACTTGTCGTTCGTCGCACCCGTTAAAAAGAGTACGTCGACGTCGATGAACCCGTCTGAGTCAAAGCCAGGGAATCCTCCCGCTCGACGGGACGTGAAATCACCCGTAGCTAATATGTGATGCGTGTCATCGTCATCTGTCACTCGGAACAAGAACCCGACTGCTCCCGGTACATGACCTGCTGGCACTGGATGGATTTCGATGTCGGGAACAACATCTGTCCAGTCATCAATTGGGGTTATGGCAGACGTGACCGCTTCAGAGGCAGTGATATCGTATTTATTGGTGGCAACATCAAACACATCATCCAAGATGGTCGCTGTGGCCGGAGACGTGTATATTGGGACGTCACCACGATGTGCCGCGGTTAATTCCGCATAGTGGTCGACGTGTGCATGAGTGAGACAAATCGCTACCAACTTATCACTCGGACTCAGCAACGAATCAAGATCGACACCGTCACCAGCATCAACGAGAATGCATGCCGTCTCCGCGCCGCCAGTCCCAAATCGAAGGAGGAATGACTCATTACCGTTGTTTGGATTGGCATGATTGAACGAGAGACGCACGTATAACCAAAACGATAGTAAGCGTCATATAATTTTGGTTGATAGGTTCAGTANCACCTGAAATGTCTAAATTGATTTCTTGCTAAATTCACACAGTAGCTCAAAAGAATAGACAAGCTTTGAGTACACTATCTAGTACAGAGAATCATCGTCCTGACGGACCCACTCTNAGTNCCTCTGTGAAGTGACGTTTCGGTTCATAAGAGTCGAAATCGTTTTCTTTTTTCCAATTTCCAGAATCTCCTTTAATAAGCCCCTCTTTTCTGAGATGTCCAAGGTGTTCAAGTATGATTTCAGAGCCTACATCAAACATCTCTGCAAGTTCATCCTCGTTAAAAGAATCTACTTCTGAAGTTTCTTCTAAAATAGCGACACTCAACGATTTGTATTGCCCCTGATTATCTCTCACTCGATACGAGCCGTCACGAAACGAACCCTCAATGTGCCACCGATCATCTGCCATTGAACTATAATTCTACTTTGACCGTCTTAGTTTTATTTGAAACAAAACAGATAACACCTTTATTCAGTTCTTATTTGAGTTCTCTGTCTGATCGTAACCATACACTTCGTATATTTCGTTGTTGAAGTCAGTGGTGATCGCATCGGGCTCGGACTCAAATGTGACATTAAAAATAGCCAGCTGTATCTATAACTCACCAATGATGTTGATTTGTGCTTGAGAATCACTTAGTATATAGGTAGATCTGCAACAATTATTTCAGTATCGTCAGACAACACAACGTTTCTGGAAAGCTGAGCAACCTTCCTCTACACACATACCACATAGATGTCCTCCAGAATCAATTCGTGAGCCGCAGCACTTACAAGTCTTTTTCATTGTACGATATGTCAAATTCAACTGTATTAACTTATGCTTTGTGTACGTATCTGACAAACATTTAAGCGACAGTATGTATTATTTAGATACCTAAGACCGATTCATGAATAATCTACTAACTCAGGCGGTAACACAGTTTCAACCATCGGATTTTCAACTTGCAACATTCTCTCAACAAAAATTATTGAAAACAAACAATTGGGAGACGGAACATGGCGTAGACATAAGTTGGTTGAAATCAAACGCAATGTCTGCCGAGTTGCTTGTTGGAGGCGTACTTCATATCCCCCTACACGAACCAAATAGTGCAGAATTAACTGGAGAATATATTGAATTCAAAGACACAAAGTTTGGGGAATATTTCATATATGAGGATCCGTCAAGAGGTCGCTCTCGTTTATCGGTGAGCAGCTTTTCAAACACAGCTATTGCAAGCCAAGTTCGGTATTGGACAAACGATTACCAACCACAGTCTACTCCATCATATGCAACCTCTGCTGATACGACAGCCGAACACCAAAACAAACTGGAAGCCAACGCGATCAGTTCAAAATCAGATTCTGAATCAAAAAGATGGTTCTCAGAACTCACCAACTTTGTAAACTCCCTAGAATCAGACACTCGTGAAGAAAACCGGGCCTCGTATCTTAACAGTTCATTCCGTTCTCACGCCCGCAACCACGGTGGCATTCAACAACTGCTACCCATGGGAACCACCTCAACAAGTACACACGAAAGAGTATACAAATTCGTTGTGCCTGCAGAAGAGGAAGACAACCCACGCCCCCTCGACTTGATCGGCGACTACGGACTCTTCCCAAAAAGTGAAGTACTGGTCGACCTCCATAATGGGTCAGACAATCAACGAGAAGGCTCTGAACACACCACATTTCCTATCAAAGCGGAACTTGCATTCTGGAGTGAGAATGAGAGAAGTATTGGGATAAGTGTCTCTCAAAAATATTCTAAACAATTCCTTGATCGCGCCCTTACAGACGATACTGAACTGTATCAAATCGTTGGGTTACTCAATCGAGTCCCATATGAACGTGAACGAGATGCGATAGAGCAAATCCAATCTAATCCTAAAAAACGACGTGTACTGACCGGGAACAAACGGCTTACATTTAGACCGGACTTCGCTATCGCAACCCGTAAAATCCAACCAGATCCAACTGACGAGAATCCCAACCCAGATTCAGTTCGTTTCTACGATACAACTAGTGATACCCCGCTGGTCGGTGGTGTGAAATTAAACGAATATCAAGCAGAGGCGGCCGAACTCTGTCTCCGATCTAAAGAAGTCTACTGTATCCATGGCCCACCTGGAACAGGCAAAACGCGTACACTGAACGCAATCGCCCGACAAGTGATTGCAGAGGGTGGAACAGTCCTTATGAGCGCCCACAGCAATCAGGCAGTCGACAATTTGCTTGTCGGAGACTCAGCACCCAACGCCCCCGACGAAGGGAGTCTCCACGCACTCGCTCAAGACCCAAACGAAACGTTAGACATCACCATCTCACGAGTCGGTACGAATTCATCCGATAAGGTCGTGCAAAAACACTACATTGGTGAGAGTTCCTCCAGTGCAAATATCGTAGGAGCCACTACAAGCGCTGCCGATATGTTTGATGCAGGTTCCTTCGATCTCGCCATCGTAGACGAAGCTACCCAAGCGAGCATTCCGGCGACACTCGTTCCGTACACTTGCGCTGATAAACTCATCCTTGCCGGTGACCACAAACAGCTCCCTCCGTACAAGAGTACAGAAGCAGAAGAGCGTCCAATATATGTTTCACTGTTTGAGCATATGATTGAGACATACGACACAGGTATCCAGACGATGCTTCGACGACAGTACCGTATGAACGAACAAATCGCCGAGTTCCCATCCCAAGCGTTCTACAACAGTTCACTCGAAACCGCAGACCGAAATACAAACTGGACTGTGCCAGGTGAACCCCCGCTAATCGGTATTAACATCGATGGGCCGGAATCCAGCAGTGGTACAAGTAAAAAGAATGAACGTGAAGCTCGTGTAGTTACGAAGCGTGTCAAAGCCTTAGCGGAAAAAGGTGTGCGGATGAGTGATATCGGGATCATCACTCCTTACTCGGCGCAGATACCTACAATCAAGCAACACTTACATAATCACGTTGAGGAACGAACGAATCGCATCACCATTGACACCATTGATGCGTTCCAAGGAAGTGAACGTGAAGCCATTATCATTTCTTTTGTCCGATCCAACGATACCGGCGAATCAGGATTCCTAACACTTCCAGATGAAGGACCACGCCGACTAAACGTCGCGTTGACACGAGCAAAAAAGCACTTATCTATAATCGCTGATTTCGAAACACTCTCACAAACACCCAACTATCGCAATGAACAAGAAACCAGTAGCCAAATCTATGCAGAACTGGCTGACTTCCTACGAAATCAAGAAGTAATGCTTGAACCAGGCGTGAAATTGGAGTAAACTTGAGCTGTATGGCAGCCAAAAAAGGCTCTGAAAATAGTGTTTCACCGGAAAGCACACTATGAGAAAAATACCCCGCTAGAGAGATCGGAGGCTTTCTGGTCAGTCTGACGACGAACTCGCTGGCGACTGCGGATCTAACTCCTGTTGGTCTGAAGTATGGGGGATAGAGATGTACTGATTTTCCCATTCACGTCGACGTGCAAGCAATTGTTCGCCACTTGGTGTCAGCTCGTAGTAGTTGGTGCGTTGGTCTTGACTGCCTTTCTTGACGAGTTCGTGGTCGACTAACGTGTCTAAGTTTGGGTAGAGGCGGCCGTGATTGACGTTGTCGATGTGGGTTTCGAGTTGCTGTCGGACTGTCTGGCCGGAGGGCTGATCTGATCCGGCAATGACGTACAGGAGGTCACGCTGGAAGCCGGTCAGTTCGAAGGATTTTGTCTGGACCATTTCAATTGTGAATATATTGTCCACCCAATTAGTTTGTTTGGGTAGTACAGACAATGATGGATAGTTCCCACCCGCAGATTCACATGATCAAGATATTGTCCAGGACCTCAATCATCCACAATCCGTTTGAGTGTCATTGGTTCGCCATCTGGACTCTTTAATTTACAAGTCAGATCACAATCCACCTGGGCGACCATGTTTTCAATTTCAGTCGGTGTTGGAAGTTCATCTGGTGTCAATCCCAGCCAGACCGCGACAGTCGATGACGAGAGATCGCTGTACTGAGCAACAATTCCTCCAAATTCGCTCGCATCGGTCCACTGTGAGAAATCTCCTCGATTTTGAACCCACATCGCAAACAGGTTACCCAGAGACGATGTGCTTTCATGTCCCCTGTATTGTGAGAGTCGTTCTTCACCGTCGACTTCGAGCGCAATTTGCCATTCGTAGCGGGGTGCAGCCGCATTTTGTCGCTCCATGAGTACTCTAAAGCGATTTTTATTCTACAAAATAGCACCGCTTTAGCAGTATTTGTCACATAGTAAATACTAACGCTAATATACTGGTATGGAGACTTTCGGGTATGATCCGACGCTCTTTCTTGTCTCGGCTCAGCATTCTGTCGACAGTATTCAGTACAGGGATGTCCGATACCAGAGGAGCTCAAAAACGTATAGACGTGGGGGCCTACCAATGCCTTCGTTGTGACACGCTAAACTACGTGCATTTCCCAAACCAAACAGTTGCCGAACCAGATATTTGCCGAGAATGTGAGAAAGATGGACCATATCGATTAACATTTGATGATAGTACGTTCAAAACCATATGTGTTTTTATTACAAGCGTATAAACCGTATTCTAGTTTATTTCTCTATTTTCCAATTTAACTTTAATACAATACTGGTCACAGACCGTAGAGGAACCACTGGCGAAACACCTGACATTCTATACAATTTATGTAATGGATTTATAATCACATAGTGAACCAAATTTATCATGAGAAATCGAATTCAGGTTGAAGAAGAATTAGAACGTCAGTGGCATGAAGAATACCTACCAAAATTAGCAGAAGGCGCTATCGAAAATCCGTTAGATTGGTACAACCTAGCTGGTAAAGAACCGATCGCTGATTCTATTGAAGCGAGTAGTGTCGAAACTACCAAACAATTGTCTGGAATGCCTTTGCACGTATTATATCGTGTTTTTCCTGCACGGTCACAAAATATTGGTCGTGTCGCAAAGTCCTCTAGAGTTCAGTAGT
>Ga0065698_100838_pt1 | contig 10658 bp, 19 predicted proteins | sample AntLakMe24m_30um_FD_59087 | JGI IMG/M metagenome (GOLD analysis project Ga0065698, IMG submission 59087) | Hypersaline microbial communities from Antarctic Deep Lake - 24m 3.0um v2 (version 3) | ecosystem: Environmental > Aquatic > Non-marine Saline and Alkaline > Hypersaline | place: Deep Lake... | reverse complement strand
GCTGATGGCGATGGCGGTGAATTCGCGTTTCCCGTCGAGAACAGCTTTGTTAATCGCGTTTTCTTCGGCGTGCGTGGTGTTCGTGTAGTTGATGTTCTCAATGTTCGCACCGGTGTAGCGTGAGCCGTCGGCACATTGAATGACTGCACCGACGTTAAATTCAGAGTACGGTGAGTAGGAGTCGTTACGGGCTTCACGGGCTTCTTGGATGAGAGGTTCTTTGTTCATAATCATGACTGTAGGTGTGGTTGCGGTGTGTTCGCGTGTACTGGATTGAACGGTATGTTCACACTTGAGGGTAAGGTCTACGCGTTGTTCACTCGGGTCTATTGGTTCAGAGGGTGTTTTCGGGGAGTGATGCCGGGGTCATTCGAAGAAGTATTCGTCTTCATCTTCAACATCAATTTCGAGGCCTGCGCCGTGTCGGGCTGGCGGGCCGTACACGCTCACGGCTGTTTCACACACGGAATCATCGACGCTGACATTCGTTACTTTCAGTGCAGTTAGCAGGTTGTGGTCGTCGATGGTTTGGGAAACTGCCCATTCGGATGCCGGTGCTTCGTAAGAGAACTGCGCGCCGATCCCGGGGACCAGGTACGATGCAGCGATGTGAGGGTCATCCGGGTGATGATGGGCTTTCCATGAAATCTCGATTGGATGGCCCTGGTTGTCAGGGTCATCGATGAGAAGCATTTCGTTTGCTTCGTATGCCCCGGCGGATGTTTCTGCGTTCACGATACGGCCGAATTGCTGGAATTCTTCTTTAGTTACCATGAGCCTGGATTCACTGGTTGTTCAGCGATGAGTGTGATGCGGTGTGGTGTGCTGAACTGGCGAGTATGCGTCTTCACGAACGTTTCCGGACGCATACGATGTTGTGTGTCAGCTGCCGGCGATCGTTCACTGTCGTGCTATCAACGGGACGATAGTGATGTATTCGTCCGGGTTCGTGTTGAGGTCGTTACGGTGGGCGTGCAGTTCGTCCGGTGTTCGCAGGCCGAGACTGGACGTTGCGTCGTACAGTGCGGCGTGCGGGCCGCGAGAGTGCCCGAGGCGGTACGCGGCTCCTTGCACGCCATCTGCATCCAGTACACTCGGCCAGTCGCTTGACGCGTCTCTGAACGCGTTCTGGAGTGTGGCGGTATCGCGTTCAACTGCAGTTTCCGTCCGGTCAAACGCATCCTGAATGTAGGATTGTCCTGTTGGAGATTGAAGCTCTGCAACGGGGGTGTCGGGAGCGACTGTGACTTCACGGAAGATACTGTCCGGAATGACGTGATCACGGAACAGTGCCAAGGCGTGGTCTGTGGCGTAGTCAGTTGGCGTGTCGGCTCTGTCTCTGACGAGTTGGTAGGCGAGTGTCGGCATGGTGCGATGCACTCCCCGTTCTTGCTTCGCACACCCACTGGTCTCACTGTGATGGTCACGATTACGTGGGGTCAGTACCGATGACGATGATAGTCACCGCGGGGCTCTCACTTAGCCCCGCGGTGACGGGGTTCCTTCACCGGAATGCCGACACGCTGCCGGGTTATTCCCGCCACGAATTGATTTCACCGTCTTCATCGAACTGAACCGAGAGAAGTGCATCCTCGGGTTCGCCTGGTTGGAAGATGGAAACGGTTGGCGGGTCACCGTTGTGAGCGTCAACGGAGACGAGGATATCGCCGTCGTGTTCGATGTCTACGTAGTGCTCGCTGTCCGGGTTGTCAGTAACGTTTGTTGACTTCAAGTACCATGTGTTGGTCCTCGGTCGGCTGCGGCGGTGCGCCGACCGCACTCGCATCACGAGGTCGGCACAGCGCCCAAGGCATGCAATTTCTAACCATGTTGATATGTACGACGTCGCCACGACGTCGTGCGAATCAGTCAGTAAATGGCGCTATGCACGGTGTGGGTTGAATTCGCCCGGTAATTACTTAATTTGTGGATTCTTGGCTTTGGAGTTATTCGTTTTCATGAGTGTCTCTTATCTCCTTCCTGAATGATTTCAGTATGGTGGTCGTGGGAATCATTTGATGTTGCTGACTTGTGTTTTCTCGATGCTCGTCGGGCGTTTTCTGTGCTACCGCCGAACCCTACATACCGTTCGCATTTGTAGCACCAGCATCGCGGTTTCGTAAATACTCCGAACGTCAGTTTGTCAAAGAGGCTCGCGGTTTCGCTCACGGTATCACACCTCCGAGGATTGCCAGCGAACCAACTAAGATAGAGAGTCCCATGAACATCACCCACCAGAAGATGTAATCGAACGGTATTGGTTTTGAAGCTGATGATACGGTGATACTCCAACAGTTGTGGTCACTGTTTCCGTAGTGATTGTAGATTTTCCCGCACTTCGAACAGCGCGATGTTTGTTTACTCATCGAACTGTTTGTCCAAGTGTTAGTTTTCTGTGCGGTTCTCGTCACTTGCGGGGGTGACAGTAGTGTTTGAACAGCCGTTCCCGCTCATGTGTCCTGCTTTCTTTCGCTTCGCCCGAGTTTCTATGTCTGCCCCGAACGCACCCTCGGTCACGGTTTCCGAGTATCCGCAGTCCGGACAGTCAACGGTATAGTAGTCAGTCATGTACGTCTATCTTCACAACCGTGTCTGTACCGTTGTGTATCTTCTCCATGGTGGTAGTTGCTTCGTTCACTGTTTGTACCCTTCTGCGATAGTTGAAACTGTGAATGCGCCGCTGGTCAGGTGAATTTCCCTGTCACAACGTTCGCATGTTTTGACTCGAATTGGATTGCGTGGGTCGGGATCGGGGAGATCATACCAGTGGTCTGGTTCCATTTGGTGGCTGCATGATTCGTCACCTTCGTCTACAACATCTCTGGCCATTGTTGTTACACCATAGGCCACGCGATGACATAATCCTCGTCTTTGTTCTGCCGGATTTCATAGCCGAGGCGGGCAACCGTTCGGAGGAGTGTAGTTCGACAGCCTGTTGTTGGCGAGCACCACGAATCGATTTCCGTTTTCGTTCTTCATACGCTCGAATCCGTAGTCCTTGCGGTGAATGACTCGACACAGCACCTCGAAGCGGTTAATCATGACAGTCCATCCTCGGGAATGCGTTGTTCGGGTTATTGTTGATCATAGTGTTCGGTGTGTTTGAAGGAAGTCGATTTCTGCTGTGAGTCGCGTCAGGAACGTCACGAACGGTTCAGCAGGGACAAGGTCGTTCATGAGTCTAGCGTGGGGAACAAATCCGGCTCCGCCGCCCATGTCTACGCGAAGGGGTGGCAGGTAGGTGTCGCGTCGGGATTCACGGACTGCGTCACGAATCTGACTCATCGTTGCGTCTCGGTCTTCAGGTTCCCACTTTCCAAGGCGAACATCGAATTCAACGATCTCCCCGTCTTCAACTACGACGGCGGAGTTCTCTGGTTGAAAGTACCGGAGTTGTGGTGCGACGTTATCGTCAGTGTTGAGTCGCAGGTAGATGATGCCGTTTTCAGGCGAGTATCGGTTTTCTTTGATTGACTCAACGGCTTCACAGTCGCTAATCAGGTTTCTAATGTGGTCGAACATGGGTGTTGATGGAATGATTTCGTGAACAGAGGGCGGAGGGTTATTCCGCGTTCTGAAGGATGTCCGCGATGAACGAGTTCAACGTGTCCTTCTCCGGTGGTTTGCTGACGTGGATGTCTCTGTCGATGTCTTCCGGCGGGTGAGCGAATTCGTGACCGACCCGGTCTCCGATTTCGCTGTTATCGCTGTCCAGTTTCTTCTCGACGAGCTCCCACGCGAGGTCGAGGACGTCTTCGTTGAAGACGTCTGGTGCTTGCTCGGAGAGGAACGCAGGGAACTCGACGTGCGGGAGTTCGTGTTCGCCGTTCTCTCCGGTACGTTTCACGTAGTACGCGTACATCGAAGCCCGTGTGACTGCCAGGTTCCGCTTGACAGTCTGTCGCGTGTTCGTCGTTTGGAACTTCACGGGAAGCTGGTCCGGTTGCCGGTCACAGTTCGGGCAGTACCGGTGGTCATCTTCGGTCGTGTCAACGTCCTCGAAGTCCATATGAAGGAACTCGTCTTTGTCGTTGTCGATGACACGGTCAGGGACGAACATGTCTTTCCCGGTGTGCTCGTTCCTGACGAGGTACCCGTTGAGGTTTTCACGGTCCCATCGTTCGAGGATCGGGTACGTGTCTTTCCTGTTCGATGCGAGGTGATGGCTCAGGTACTTCCGGTAGTTGTTCTTGGAGATCGAGCGGTACTTGTGGTACAGCGCGATAGGGCTGTAGTTCTCCTCGATGAATTCTCGTAACTCGTCACGGTCGAACCGTTCACGGTACGCGATCGGGCTACGGAGAACGTCCAGTGCTTGGTCGTTGGACTGGACCAGTAATTCTCCGAATTTCTGGATGTCCCATGCTTCGATTTCGAATTCATCGAAGTCGCGCGTGATGGTTTCGTCGTGCGAGCCGAGTTGCGCGTACTGGTGGAGGCTGTCCGGGACGTAGACAGCCTTGATGTCGTAGTCGGAATCTGCGTTGCTCAGGCCCCATGCGTGGCTGCCGTGAGCGACTGCGACCACGACCGTGACGTTGTATTCCTCTTCGATGAAGTCGAGGTGTTCGTTGGCCTGGTCGTGGACCGTGGTGGTGATTCCGTTAGGCATATTTACAGATGTCGTGCTTGCACGACGTACTCGGGCCCAAGCCGGCGTAGCAGAGTATTACTCCCGGTGACTGTAGGGAACCGGGATGTTTTACCTGGTACGCTGGCTCAACGCGGCGGTTGCACGCCGTATGAATTACGTGAATTCACGGTGCTGTGCAGTCGCAGGACGCTACGGTGAGCGAACGAGTACGGTGTGTTCATAGGTTAAGTGGGCCGTGTGAAAAGTAATCGGGCGCAGTGAGAACCCCTCGCACACCGCTCGTGAAGGGTGTCACGCTGAACAGGGTTCGACCCAATCCGAGTCCAAATTACCTATTTCGAGGTGCTCGATAAGTTCCTGCGTGTACTGTTCGCGGTGTTCCGGGAGCACAACTTCTTCTCGGATCTCCTTGTAGTTCGCGTCCTGCACATCGGTCGGCGGGCCGGTTGACGCGCAGAGGAAGTATGAGTCGATCCAGACGGATTCCTGGTCGAACACTGATCCGAAGACCCGTTCCGCTCCGCCTCCAAGATCACCGAATGGCGAACAGTAGTAGAACGCAGAGTGATCCGGGTCAAGCGGGCAGAACATGAAATTGATGCCGTCTTCGATGTGTCGCCAGAACTTCGGATTCCAGTCCGCCCTGTCGATGGGGTAATCGGTGTCGATCAGGTCGCGGCAGTCCTCAACGATGTCTTCAGTGAGATGCAGGTGACGGGGTTCGTCTTCGTGGTCTACAGTGTAGAAGTGGTATTCGTCGTGCGGGAACACCTCAGCACCGGTCTGGTTCGCTGTCATTGTTCGCCCTCTTCGTCTGCGAGGTCAACACCGATAGTGAGTGATCCGTTGCTACTGAACGAGTGGATTTCTGCGGTCCCGATATCTGTTTCGTACGGTTCCGTCAAGTTATCGCAGAGTCGGCCGTCGAAGAGGATTTCGACGATGTGCGTGTCACCAGCGGCCCCTCGGATGATTGATTGCTTGACTCTGATTTCTATCGTTTCTGAGATTGTCCAGTGTTCAATCATCGCGGTTTCCGCGAGTTGAACGATCGTGTCGTACTCGTCGAACTGGTCAATCTCGGTTGACCCGGAGAGCGTTCGATGAATCGGTTTGCATTCACAGACCGATTCAGGGTTGGACTGTGGTTCGCCGGTGGAGATACAGAATTCGCAGAGCTGGTATCCCATGTAGGGGCCGGGTGTCTTGTGTTTTGCCGTTGTGCTGGTTGCGAAGGTAGTCATGAGTGGTGAAGTGGTTTGGTGTTATTCGTCGAATTCGACGTAGTCCGTGGTTCCATCAGCGTTTTCCCACGTGAGTCGTGCACCGCTCAACGCGGAGAGCGGGATCGGTTCAACTTCGTCGTCATCTTCGGTATCGTCGGGATCGTCAGTGTGAGTGGTCATGTAGTGTGTTTTCGTGGTGTGGATGGTTTATCTTCTGGTGTATCAGTTCCGTGTGACAGTATCGTGGTACAGGGTTGTGGTACAGCGCCGTGGTGCAGTAGCGGGTTACATGGCCGTGATACGGGATTAGTCGAGTTGGTTGGATAACTCGTCTAACGTAGTCTCAGCGACGTTCAGGCCAACAACTTTCGGGTCGGTGAGACGGATTTTTTCGCCGTCGAAGTGTTCAGCCACGTCGGCTTCGACTACCGCGTTGGCTCCGTTATCTGGTGTTGGGGCGTCAGTGATATCTAATTCGACGGAGGTCTGGTCTTGGATTTTCCAGACGTAGTCGTCTGCACCGTCCGGGATGTAGAACGCACACCGGAGGTACACACGGTCACCTTCGGTGAACCGGTTTCGGGCTTTCCAGTCATCACCGTCGAGCGTGGTGATGTTGTCCGTTTGGTCTCTGAGCATCTCGGTCAGAACGTCTTTGACTTGATCGTGGGTCATTCTTTGAGGGGGATGATTCCGTATTTCGCTGTGTTAGCGACCAGCGGAGTGGCAACGATATCTTCGACGATATCGGTCGTGTCACGCAGTGCGTGCTCGGTCAGGACTGCATTGAGGCACTCAATCATGTCACTGGTGAGTGCGTCAGTGCTCGGTGGTTTGCGGGAGCATGGCCGGTGATGGTACTGCGTTCCGGTCTCGTCATGCTGGTACGCGTCGATGTGGATACGGTCACCGTTAAGCGCTTTCGAGCGGTCAACGACCGTGTCCGAGTACGGGCCGTAATGGTATTTCGACCATGCAACGCCCGTGATCGTGCCGTGGTTGTCCTGATGGTACTGCTTGTCAGCGAGGTACAGGAGTTTCATGAGTTTCGTTCGCGTGAACACGATGTCTGCGCGGTACTGCTGGACCAGGTACGCTATTGCGTCGTCAATCCTGGCCTGATTCGGGGTATGCGTTTGCATGGTCAGTGTAGTAGTGTTCCGGGGGTCTACGGGGTCACGTCAGGGTATCCATCGGTGTCTACAGCTGCGAGTTCGGTTCGAATCGTCTCCGGGAGTTCAACTACCCCGGGACGCGTATCGGACAGGTCGTGAACTGCAACGACCGGTTTCGGGTGCGGAGAGCCGAGTACGTTCAGCAGAGTATCGAGCGAGTCACTGGATTGCTCTCCGATATCTGGAACGAGGAAGATCGGGTGATCCAGAACGTCGTCATCCAGCATGTCGTAGACTGTTTCCGGAGCTTCTGTTCGGATCAGGATATCGATGTCCTGTTCCAACATCTGGTTAATGGTGTCGAGGAATTGAGTCATGAAAATCGAAAGGGGACGCGTTAGTGAGACAACGTCAGTGGGAGTGAGGTTTCCGTGTTGTGTTACCGAGTCATGGCCTTCAGGTGCGTCATCGCGGTGAGAGCGGCCGTTCGCTCGTCAGCGACAGTGACGATCTGCTCAGGGTCACGCTGGTCAGGGGTAGCGACGTAGATGTCGTACTCGGTCCCCCATCCTTCGGTCTCCTGCACGGTGACGCGAGCGCTGGTCAGCGGGTGGAACCATCCGTACTCGGCGTCTTCACTGTCGGCGCTCGGCTGCCATTCATCCTTGACGCTCTCGGGGAGACCGGGATGGTCAGCACCGCCGATGTCAACGGACATGCCGCCGTCAGTGTTTGCGAGCGTCATGTCCAGGGTCATGAGCGACGGTGCGTTCGTTTCGGACACGGACGTTCCGAACACGGTGTGAGCGTCGGTTTCACTGTCACCGGAGAGCGACGTAACGTCGCTTGCATCGGTCTGCTGGTCCGGGCCAGCGTACTGGTCGAGGTGCGTTGCAGCGTCGTTGTCGATCGTGACGTGCTGGTCTTCCGTGATGGGCGCTTCGTCACCGAGTGCGGCGAGGATGTCCATCGAGACCGTGACGGACTTGTTGTTCTCGATGAACGCTGCGATGAGGTCCGTGGCCGTGGAGGTGTTCACGAGCCAGTGCCCGTTGTTCCACTCGTAGCGCGCGTCCTTCCAGTTGAGGGACTTGACGATGCCGGCGTTCTGCTTCGGGCAGTCGAACCCGAACTTCTCATCGGTGAGCGAGACAGCGTGGTTGACGCCGCGACCAGCGGCTTCCACGACTTCGATGGAATCACCGTTCTTCATCAGCGCGACGGTGTCGGTCGTGATCTCGTTCGTGTTGATGTCCGTGTCGATGCCGGGGATGGAGAGTCCGGTTCCGACTTCGACAGTCTCGGTGAACGCGTACTCGAAGATGTCGGAGACACCGATTTCGACTTTCTCGTCGGGCGTGACGCTCACGTCAGTGTCGGCGTGCGCGGCGAACACGTCCGCGTCGATGGTGAGCGTCCACCCGTCGTTGGTGAGCTCTCGAATCATGTCGACGAGCATGCTGTGCGAGCGCTTCAGCGTCCACCGGCCGTCGCCGCCGGCGAGGTCCGGAGCCCATCGGGCGGTGTTCATGGCCTTGATGTCGTCCTTGGCATCGAACGGGCTGTCGATGATGAATCGCTTCTCTTCGTGTGCGTGACCACCGGTGACGTGGAAGTTGCCCGCGGTTGCGTCAGCGTCAACGACGAGGCCATCGTCTTCGACTGCCGGCGCAATCTCGATGACGGACGACTCCGCGTTGTCATCCCATTCGACAGTGATGCCGAGTTCGGTCAGAGTCTTCGAGATGTCCGTTGTGTAGTCCACGCCGGCGATGTCAGGGAATCGGTGCGCGATGGTCTCCATCGCGTTGATGCGGTCTGCGACGGCGTTCTCGGACGGGTCGTACCAGCCGAGGATGTCGTACGACTCGCCGGGCATGGTCTCTTCGTACGTGACTTCCGGCCGCTCCAGCAGCAGGAACGGGCGCGGCGTCTCTTCGTCGTCCAGGAGGACGGAGGCTTCGAACGCGTCCGGGGAAATGTCCGTGATGCTGTTCTCGTCCGGTCGAGTGAGCGGCGTCTGGATTTCGCCGTGCGTGTTCGGCGCGGGGCACTGTCGCTTGGCGTAGGAGATGAAGTAGTGCTGGATGACTCCGCCCCACGACTGGCCTTCGGGGGTTCGGTACTTCCAGTTGAAGTACTCTTCAGATTCCGACTGAAGGCCTTCGACCGTGTCAGTGAATCCGGTGACGCGGTGCATGATTTCGTACAGGTCACCGTTCTCCACGTCCAGCAGCGCACGGCCCGGGGCGAGCGCAGGGAAGTCGTAGTTGTGTTCGAGTTCCTGCGGTCCGGTTCCGAGGTTGTTCTTGTCGAGTTTCGTTTCCGTGGTGCTGTACACGTCTGCGCCAATCTCGTTTGCTCGTAGAGTCATGGTTGTCTCACCGCGTCCACGGCCTGTCTGCGGAGAACGTCTTTTACGAGTTGGGTGACGTTTCTCGCGTGCGACCGTCGGAACGCGCTTCGTTTACCTTTAGCGCGTTCCGCGACGTACGTTGAATCGATGAGTGTGGTCCCGGCGAGCGGGGAGGAACGCGCCCGATTATAGAGGGCAAGGCGCGGTAAATCCCCGCGCGACGGGTGCGGTAGTCAGTGGCTGTGATGAGTTGACTGACGGTCATTCGGAGTATTCCCGCGCGTGTCATCGGTAACTCCCGCAGGGAGGAACGTGACCGCCGGGTTTACCCGAATGACAGCCAGCGACCCGAAGGGGAAGCGGGCTGAGTCAGCTGCGGACGCGGTGCTTGACGGGTTGCGTACTGCGTTGGGAAAGGATTCGACCGGGGGGCTATACTTTGAAGAGGGAGAGAAGGGCTTGTTTGACGAGTTTCTCACCGGAATCCGTGAGTTTCCCTGTTCGAGTGGTGATGAGACCGTTCGGAGGAATCGTGTGTAGTGCCCACGGCATCAGGTAGTTTGTCTCATCGAAACTGATCCCGGAGAGGTGTTTGTCTTTCAGTTCCGGGGAGTAATGGTCGTAGTCACCGGCGCTTGTCCCGATACACATCACGGTGCAGTCACTGGCGCTGAACGGGTGTTTTTCGTGGGAGAGAATCACGACAGGTCGTTTTTCGTGAGCTCCTGTTGGGTCCATTGCCCAACAGACGGTCCCGATCGGGTACTTACTCATTCTCGATTTCGGCTTCTAACTCAGCAAGCTCTTCTTCCAACTCGTCTTCGTCTACGTCTTCTGTTGGAGCTCCCACGTATTCTTTGTCTTCAAACATCCGTTCTAATTGGTCGAGACTGGCGACGTACCGGTGAAGGTCTTCGCGGTGTTCGAGTGCGTGGTAGTGACTGTCTGAGGTTTTCCCGATGAGACCGTCGTCGTACAGGCGTTTGAGTGTCGTGGTGACGGTTCCGTGAGGGAGTTCGAGGTGGTCTTCGAGTTCTTTGGGTTTGAACCCGAGATCAGGGTTGTCGTAGAGGAATGCGACGATATCTGATTTTGCTGTCCCGGGTGTGAGGTCAACGTCTGGTTCGTGTGTGTCGAGGTGGACAGGCATGATTGTGTCTCGATGTAGTTCAGTGAGTCTTAAAGTAGTTCCGGTGAGGTGAGTATTGAGAACACGATTATCAAGGAAATAGTGTTCTTATGAGATGAACAGGCGCAAAACCTCGCCGTTCACGGCGGGGAGGATGTCAACAGTTCAGTGTTTCGTCCGTTAACAACTTGTGGGTGCTAAGTCGCCTTCCTCAACGAACCGTTGTGAGTAGGGAGGT
>Ga0065698_100460_pt1 | contig 10699 bp, 11 predicted proteins | sample AntLakMe24m_30um_FD_59087 | JGI IMG/M metagenome (GOLD analysis project Ga0065698, IMG submission 59087) | Hypersaline microbial communities from Antarctic Deep Lake - 24m 3.0um v2 (version 3) | ecosystem: Environmental > Aquatic > Non-marine Saline and Alkaline > Hypersaline | place: Deep Lake... | reverse complement strand
GGAACAAACCCAAAATACACAGCCGAGTTCTTCCGCGAAGAGTGGTCGGAAGACCTCGCAGCTTAATCGGTGAGCATTAGGTTCCGAACTTTATCTGCTGTTTCTCCGTCGGTGGCGTCCTCGATTTCCGACAACAGTTGCTCCACTCGGTCGGAGTCTTGTCGCCGAAGCCGTGTAGACGGCATGACGTTGCTCTCATCGGCTTCGAGTACTTCGATGATGTTCTGGTCGCCATCAACGTGAACGATAGCACAGTCGCTAGCGTCGGGGAACTCGTCGCGGTTGGCTGGGTGGTTCTTACGGCCAACGACCTGCCCGAAGTGAATGGCCAGTCCTTGCTTGCCGCGGTAGACCTGTCCACAGTACGGACACTGCCGGGCGACGTTCTCGGTTTTTCGCGTTTCGGGGTAGTCAACCGTTATCTCCTGTCGGCCTACGGTTTCGGCGTTGGCAAGGTTAAGGTCCGGGGGAACATCGTTTTGTTCACCGTGACCACCGCCCGATTTGCGCAGGACATGAAGGTGTAGCCCGCGTGACGGGCCAGTGTGATCACACCCTTCGACTGGACATTTGACCGTTCGCTCGCCGTTGGAGTGCGCAGATGATGGGGACTCACTCATGATTGTTCATCTATAAGATCATTCTCTACCGACCATCTGATAATGGTGGTTCAGACGATCTTGATAACCTTAAATTACCCCTCTGTCACACCTGCCATTGGCAAGCTCATGGTGATACATGGGATGAAATAAATTATACCACTATGTCTGAATTCAATGATTGGCTTCAGACAGGCCCCATAGCAACGACTGTTCGTTTGAATTCTATTATCTAATTCTATATTTTATAATTAGTACTGCTGCTTAATTTTCTGATCTAAGAGCGTATTGGTGTAAAAACTGGTTTGTCGTGATCGTTTTGGTTTCATAATTCAGTTGGACCATACAATTATGATTGTGGAGTATCGACTGATGGTATGCTTGACCCGCTACCGACAGTGGATGAATTTGCACAAAAGCTCTCTGAAAGAGATAATAGACTTACACCACCTCCAGAGATACCGTTTCACATTCTAAAAGTGGGTTCGCAAAGAGATATGATCACATCGTCGAAAGTCATCTATCTCCCTGACGGCAGATTTACAGTTCACTTCAAAAATCATGATGATGAAGATAAAATCACTTGTTCAACAGCTCATGAAGCAGCGAGAAAGTGTGTTGAGTTTATTGAGAAATATTATGGGGATGAGCCGGGCGAGAAAACTTCTTTGTTCATAAGTAAACGACTCGAACCAGTGTCGAATATATCACGATATATGCCAACCTGAATTCAGATGTCGACTAATGTATATCTGAATACTCAGATCGTATCTCTTGAATTTCCTCACTCGTTAGTATTCTATCACTATGTTCATCGTTGAAGATAGGGTCCATATTAAGACCGCTTATTCCATATTCGTTTTTTAGCAATACGTTTCGTATAGCTTTACACAGGTCTGATTCTAGGTGGTATATTTCGAATGTGAGATTAGAATTGGCCTCACAATTTGGGCATGGGTTTGCTGGGTCTGGGGTGTATTCGTTGAATCCATTATCATCACCGAAGCAGTGTTTGATGGCAGATGGTGAGGCTAAAGCTATCCAGTTACATATGTCGTTTTTGTTGTCAACTGGTTGGCCTGCAAAATCTGTGAATGGGAACGTGTGTCTACACGCAATTATGTACTCGTTATAGCTTCTCTTTTCTACTGTTATGTCGTGTGAATATTTTTGTTGTAATTTGTCTACTCTAGCCTCACATTTTTTGCATTCTTCGTATGCCGGTGGTTTCTTTGGTTTCATCCAGGGTGCTGATTTTTGCGGCGGATGTTTGAATTCGTGTTTTCCTGGATCACAGACTAAAGAGGAAGCATCTACAGCTTCGTTTTTATCATATAGATATATTTCGTCCGGGTAGATCCGGTTTTTGACTTCTACTTTTTTTCGGGAATAGAGTGCAACATCATATTTTGATGACTCAGTATCGATTGCATCCCAAATTGAAGTTTTGTGTCTGTTCCAATGCGTACTATCCTCGTTTCCAGTATAAAATCTATATCGAGAACCGATCTTGATGTCGTCTTTATTGAGTCGAACTTCATCTATTTCTGACTTGATTTTGGAGGCTTCAACCAACTTTTTGTTGTCAGTGAGTATGAGTGCGTTTTCGATATGGTAGATGGGGGAGTGGATAACTCTTCTATGGGTCTCACACATTAAATGGGGTTCATCAGGACCGATTTCGCCAATTTGGATGCCAGTTTCAGGATCAGATCGTACGACTGATGCTTTCTGACAGTGTAATATATCCCCATGCTTGAGTTTATCCGACTTAGTACGTAGCGATATGATTAGCTCTCCTGTCTGCATATTTTGTAATGAAGGGACTGGCATAATAATGCTGCCATCAGATATAGGCAACAACGGCTAGCTTCTTGCTATAAACTGGGCAACCTCGTGAACATTTTTCGGGGCATTCGCAACTCAACCGACTGCTTTCAATATCGTCGTGGTTTTTTCTCTGTGTTGCACCCATTCGAAATTCAGACTTACTCAGGATATCAAGACTGAATCTCCCGTGAACAATTGGTTGATCAGTAAACAGCCTAATGTTGGTTGTAGGGAGTGGTGTGAGTTTCTAATGGAATGGCGGATTGGGTTATTTTAACTCATTATCAATAGTATTTTATGCTCTTGGATGAAACTCATATTCAATGAACGAACGCCTACTTGACGATGTGGTTGATGACATGGATAAACAATTCAACCAGACAGTGAGTATATTATTTCATCTTTAGATAAAATGATAGAAAAATCCGAGATAGATGATATAGCGGTATGTGGTTTAATCTCAGTTTAGCATTTAAGTAGAGTGTCTGTATCTCCCTTGTTGAGTTGGCTGAACAGAAATCTCGTTTTCTGAATTGTAGATTTCGTTAATCTGTTTTGGTTGAAGGGGTTCTCTCTGTTTTGTCGTCTTCAATAGCTTCTGTGATGATATCACCCATTTCACCGGGTTCTATGTGTGAATAACGCTTTCTGACCATCTCCTCTGAATTGTCAAGGTATCGTGCTGCTACAGTGTAGCCTTTTGCTCGAACGAGAACCTCTCCGAGTCCTCTACGTCCACCGTGTGGTGCTAGATACGTGTGTTTCGGATCGTCTATCTCGACTCCAGCTTCTTCAGACAGTTTCTTGAGGATGTTTCGACCGCCGTCTGTCGACGTAGATTTGGGTATGATGTTCTCTTCGAGAGCTAATAGTAGATCATGGCTGTATGAGTCTTGAGCCTGATTGATTTCTGATTCAGAGTTGCCTCTACGTTTCAATTCCTCGTTCACAAGAGAGCTGAGGGTTGGTTGATGGAACGTTGGAAAGACAGGCCATTGGCCGCTTGGTGGTTCGATCACGTTGTAGTATCTTTCGAGACTCTGTGATACAGCTGGGGAGAGGGCAATAGAGTCCCAATCTTGCTTCTTCCGGTAGACGAGTATTGTTCCTTCATCGAGGTTCACGTCGTCCCATATGAGTCCCTTTCTTCGTGGGTCATTCGGATCTCGGAGTAGTTCCCCGATTCTGACAGCGGTGTAGGCAATGATATTGACGAAGGCCCTATCCCTTGCGTCCCTGATAGCCGGATACCGCATTGCTTTTCGTTCGGATGAGTCGAGATCGTGGCTGCGGTATTCGTCTACAGTTTCGTATCCCTTCTTATTGATGTACTGAGTGATCTGATTACGCTGTGTTTGGGACCATGCCTGTTGATCTCCTGGTTTTCGGTCACTCTCTGGTAGTGGTTCTTTAGCTCTTGCTCGGTCTGCGAAGTGTGATTGGATGTATTCTTCACCTTCACACCAGCCACACCACGATGAAATGTACTGATAATAGGTTTGTGCGGTGTTCGCTTTCAGTCCTCGCTCACTGCGGAGGTGTCGTGCGTATTTTCGGAACTCGCTGTCTGTAAGATCCTTCATCAGAGGCTTCCGATCTTCATCATCGGGAACAACACCGGAGTAGCTTCTTTCTGACCCTTCAGCCCACTGTTTGAAGTTATCGAGTTCTCTTTCGACGTTTCGACGGTAGTTGCCTCCTGTTCCGTCCTTACCCTTGCTTTTGTCCTTCAGGAAGGGCTCGAAGGTCTCTTCGATGGGGATCTCGTCATTGACTTGTTTCATGGGGAGCCTCTGTGTTTGGTGAGCTGGTGGTTGGTGGCTGAGACTGTCGATAACGGATTATCTGAGTCATTTGCACGTTTCATGCTTCACCGAGGGCGTCGGGGTACTTGATTCTACTCATGATTATTGTACTAATCAAAACTGTACGCGATTTCGGTTTTCCGATTCAGTTATGCCTATTTTCGGGTGGTAGGGGAGTTGTACCGTTGGTTCAGCTTCTGTTAAACTGCATGATGCTATAGTAAATATTTTGAAATCGGCTCGGCTAGGTCTAATGGTCGATAACCCACTGTAGCGTAACTCTACTGCTTAGAATCAACTATTCAAACCACGCCCAATAGTTGGTTTAGGTTGCCTCTGATCGTGTTCTTGGGACTCCAAAACCGTCTACGATGTTGAAGATCAACTCTTCAAAAGGTCGGAGAGAGGGCCATGTGTGGGGAAATGGGGGGCAACCACACCTCCGACAATGCAAGAATTGTGTCTGTTAANAATAAATGTATTCCTTTGAGACAATATTGCAAACATTAACTCCTTTCTTATCCCCCCTGTGTCACTCCAACAGCTTCATTGCCGGTCTTAGGCCGTTCTTTTTAGTATCTTGAGTCTGGATATATATGTAAGAGAGGTAATGACTACACAGCTTACTTTGGATGGAGATAGCGATCCCTATACAGATCCAGAAACACTTAGGGAATACTATCATGGGAAGGGGATGACTCTACGTGAAGTTGGTAGTAGGCTTGGTTGTGGCCATACTACTGTTTATCGCCATATGGTTAAGTATGGCATTGAGCGTCGGTGAACTTTTTTGATTAGGGTACTGGGTTGGTTGACTTTGCTTTGTTAGGCTATCGAGTAGGTTATTACATCTAACCACAATCTATAAATANNATCTCATATAATTCGTTATTGGAATATGGTATCCAATTACGTAAATTCGGATCTCGACGAAATTATTCGGTCTGTTCTCAGTGAGCCGACCGATCATGTTCTGGTGCAGAATCCGAATGTTAAGATACTCGGTTCAATTGTTGAAGTAGCGTCTGAAAGGCAGGGTGAATTGCCTAACTTGCAAGTCCTTGCTGATAGTGGTGTTGTGAAGGAGGTAATGGACGACTTCATGATCGGTAGTGAATCAGCTGACTTGATTGATCAGGGTGATCTCTTCATTCGCACCCATGATGAAGATGAAAATGAAGGTCACTCACTGTGTGTTCTAGATGATAGTGTGTACTCTCTGATCACAACCAAAGGAGAGAAAGCTGCACTTGCATCTGATGATGAATCGTTCGTCGAAGGTATTCATTCGATCTGTAGTAGTGAGTGGGGAAGTGCAGAAGAATTCAGTATGCGCACACCACCAATCACGCGCGTGCGTGAGACCCTTGAGGAAGACATTGGAGCTGAAGTACTCGCTGACTTCACTGCTATGTTAGAATCTGTGGACAGCCTTCGCGGAGATGAGATCGATGAAGTTCTAATTGCATTGTTGGCTGCTGCTAACAACGACGTATTGTTGTACGACATCTCGAAGTGGGGTGAGGATGTCGGCCTTGCAAGTAAGGCTACATTCTCCAGGACGAAATCTCTACTTGGTAATAATGGAATCATCACTACTGAGAAGGTTCCAATTGATGTTGGTCGACCACGTCTTAGGTTGCAGTTGACTGAATCGTTCGATGACGTGGATGTTGAAGAGATGGTTAGTGTGGCTAGGGATATGATTCTACAGGCTTAGATAACTAGTCTCATTGTGGGGTACTAGGTGGTTGATCGGCTCTTCACTGTTCTTATTCTGCTATCTGTGGTCTTGGTTGGTGGGTAGTGTTCAAGCTTACATATGAATGCCACAGGGTGTTTGTATGGTTTGTCTTGGTTCTGTGTGATGGTCGTATCTGTTGATAAACACCGATGTGAGCCTGTTACCACCAATTGTGAACAGGAGTTGTGAACAAGAGTTGTGAACGTTGTGTGTGAATAGGAGTTGTGAACATTCACAATTAAGATTCACTGTGAGTATTGAGCGTGGTGTTAATGTGCGAACGGTGTATGTTCTATTGGTGTGAGAACACTGAGTGTGGTGTTGGTGTGAGGTCATTGAGTGAGTTATTTGGGTGAGATCACAGTGTGTTATAGTCATTTGTGTTAAGTGTGTCTGACAAAGGTTTATGTTCATCACTGAATACCACACACATGATGCTGACAATCACAGTATACAACCAATCAGGTGGGCAGACCAAGAGTAGCGTTACTCGCGATCTCGCAGCTGCTTTCGCTGAGATCGGTGACGACGTTCTCGTGGTCGATTTCGATGCTCAGAACAGTTCAGTTAGTAATTACTTCGGTGTCGACGATGACAAGTCGAATCCAGATGCTGATACACTGACTCGCCACCTTATTGATCAAGGTCAGGGTCCGTTCGAGGATATCATCGAGACCTACAACGAGCATATTGACGTGATCCCATCTCACAAACAGTTCGGTGATGTTGGTGATCGGCTTGATGAACATGAAGAGTACCTGAAAGGCGTCAAGCCAGATGACTGGGAATACCCACGATACGAGCGGTTCCTAGACTTGGTGAAAAAGCACGACCTTCAGGACGATTACGATGTCATGCTGGTCGATCCTAACGCTAAAGCAGATGAAGCCTGGTACCTCGCACTCTACGCAACACGTAATGTGCTAATCCCTGCTGAGGCTACTCGTGGCGGTGTTGGAAGTATCGATGGTGTCAATGATAGTATGGAGAACTTCGCTGAAGCTATGGGCATCTCAGTGAGTGCTATTGGTGTTGTTCCAGCAAAGGTCGATGCTACCAAAGAACAGCACGTGAAACACTCTCAGACGATGAATGATGACTTCGTGTGTCCGATTTACACTAAGAGTCTGAGTGCTTTCGAAAAGGCTGAAGACAATTACCAGACTGTCTTTGAGCTGTTGAAGAACAAACGCATTCGCAATTCTGAACAAGATATCATGCCGAAGTTCCGAACGCTTGCTGCACACGTCTACTCGCAAGCCGGTCAGGAACTACCCAATGGTGGGTGGGATTGAAGATGAACTATGGCATGGTAACGAGTTCTGGGGCGATGTTGATGACTCGACGTTCGCTTCAGTTCTTTCAAGTAAACCGGTCGTGGAGGCAGAATAATGAGTTTCGAAACAGGTGGGGGCATGGAAGACCCTCTTGGTGATGGTGATGATGAAGACGAAGACATGGATATGTCCGTTGATGTTGATGAGTCTTCACAGGAGCGAGATGAATCGAGTGGTACTGAAGACGAACAGAGTTCCGATTCGCTTGATCGTGAAGTGTCTCAAGATGCAGATCCTGTTGATTCTGTTCGTGACTTCTCAGACATCAACGTGAATGGTTATTACCGACCAGAGGAGATTGCGGAAGTTCTCATGGATGAAAGATACCATGATGAAGATCCACCGATCCCGTACGCAATGTGGCGGTCGGGTTCGTCGACAGGGCGTAGACGTATGTCTGTCGAGCTGAACCCAGAGATCGATCATCTACTCGAAGCAGCAATGGGTGAATTCAGAGAGCGTTACGGGTGTAAGATCAATAAGTCCGATCTCCGTGAAATGGCTCTCGTGTACGGACTGATGAATCTTGATGATGGGGTGTTCGAGATCGCTGAAGAGTGGGGCCTGCAATATAACGGCTAGTTCGTATCATTAGTCGATACTTCTTTTTAACATATTGAGTNGGTCATTTTCTAATCTGCTTGCATCCCCTTTCCTCCATTCCACAGAGGTTGAAGCCGTGTTTTGATTTCTGTCTTGCCGGACTAGTAATAGCCTGAGTTTTCCTTGTGGTGGTTTTGCTAGGGTGATCCTCCCCCGTGTGTTCGGTCGGAGGCCCTCGATCCACACTGAAGCCGCTGTCTTCCACTTGTTACCGTTCTCGTACGTGTCTGATTTGTTCACAGCCTTGCTAACTTCTTTGATGAAGCTCTCCACTCTGTCTACATCGTACTTATTGATGTCCATATGGAGATGGTCGATGGTGTTTTTGTTCTTGTCTCGCTTTCTGAATTCCAGTATAGGTACGTCAAATTCTGTTTCATATAAATTGAACCAAGCAACCTCACCTCCTTTTGAGTGCAGCCATGCTTTATCAGCTAGTTTCCAATTTTTTGAAGTGATGTGTTTTGGAGAGTATATATCGAAGAGGTGGTCTTTGTANTANTNGATNGGTANNTTGATGGNGTGTTGGTGTGGTTTTATTCCACGTGATGTTTATGTCCACTTGAATACGTTAACGGTTTTGCAGGGGAGGGGGGGTTGTTGAAAAGTTAAAACGCCTCCGAAGGTGGGGGGCTAGTTCGTCGAGAGACAGTCTAAAACACGCTAAAACACGGAAATTAACCGCTTCACGTACCTCAGACCACTGATCCTACGTTTATCTTTGATAAAGGAAACCTTTATCAAACATTCTTGCGAACAGTATCCGTAGCACTTAGAATCATTATTGTTAGTATAACAATATGATTCGTAGTGTGCATAGTGTTTGCTAGAGTGGTTGTTGGGGTGTATGTGTGGTTTTTCGTGTGTTGAGGCTGTTCTACCGTGGTTTTACGGCCTCTCGTTTTGATTTGTGATCTCGACCCCCCACACCGGTTTTGACGTTTTAACTTTTCATCCGGGGGGAGGGTGTCTCTCGTCTATTTGGCCGATTTTAACCATCGAGTTTGTGATAGTTCTAACGCTCCCTCTGGTATTCTACTAGACGTTATGTTGTTGTCCTCACACGTTATCCTACTATCTCGGCTCGTCTAGTTTGATAGCTGTTTGACTCCAGCTGTTGTTTTCACTTTTCATGTGGTGTTTCGGGGTTTAATAGGCTAAAGTGTTGAATATAGACGTTTGAGATTTTCTAAACGGGTTCCATCACTTTTCAAAGGGGGGATTAGATTTATATCCTAGTGGAATAGTAATTCAATTATGAGCGATGGAGAAGGTACGTTGCCTGGAATGGTTGAAGCCGCGTCCGATGATATTTTTGAAGATCGTGGTTTACTCAAAACTAGTAGGATTGTGGATCATGATCGTATTGTTGGTCGTGATGAACAGATTAAAAAGACAATAAAGATATTTACCCCACTGAAATCGGGGGATTCTCCTCCTAACTTGCTGGTTTATGGACCCAGCGGTACTGGTAAGTCGCTGATTCTTAATCGAGTCGGTCAGGAATTTGGTAATGTTCTCCGTAAGAATGGCCAACGTTTGGGTATTTTGAACATCAATTGTCAGTGGATTAAGACAAATCATCAAGCTGCTGTGGCACTCGCTGAAAATTTAGAATCTAAGGAGGGTATTGATCCGATTCGGACTACTGGTAAATCAACCAATGATGTGTTAACGGCCATTTTTAGTGTTATGAAGGAAAATTTTGATGCTTCGTTGATTATGATTGACGAGATTGATACACTTGTTGATCCGTCACATGGTTCATCTGAGGTCAAAGCATTTTCGTCTTTGATTTATCAATTAAGCCGCTCTGAAGAGTTAGCTGGTCTAGAGAATGTTTGCGTTATCGCAATAACTAATTCTCCCGACTTCATGAAGGGTCTTGATAGTCGTGCTGAGAGTTCATTCAATCCCCGATCTATTGCATTTGGTGATTATACTGCAAATCAATTACGTGAGATACTGAATAAACGTCGTGACGCTTTCGTTGGTGGTGTGCTTGAAGAGGGTGTAATACCTCTTGCTGCTGCTCATGCAGCTTCTGATCATGGTGATGCTCGGAAAGCTGTTGATCTCTTTCGATCTGCGGGTACTATCGCATTTCAAGAGGATACAGATACTGTAACTGAATCACATGTGCGTCAGGGTCGTGAAGAAGTTGAACGCGATAAATTACTTGAAACTGTTAATCAGTACAATTCAGCTAAAAGAACAGTCCTCTTGTCATTAGCTATGGTTGAAATTTGGTCTGACCAAGGCCCTGATAATATTCCCAATCCGGTCTTAGAACATGTCTATGAGTATGTGTGTGAATTACTTGGTACTGATGTAAAGTCCGATAATACTNTTCATCGATATACTACTGCATTTGAAACTCATGGAATCTTGGATTCCGATTTGACGGGTAGAGGTAGAAATAAGGGAATGTATAAACAGTATCGTTTGAATAGGGATGCTGGCTTGCTTNTTGAGACGATTATGGAGAATGATGAATCGCTAGAGGAACTCTTCGATGATCGTGAACTCATATCTGCTACAGCTACTGAAAAGCTGAAAAAATTCAATTCTAAAAAATAGACCATATTTCACTTTTCAACAACCCCCACCCTATTCTCACTCCGATCCGGGTTTTCACTGTTGCTTGTATTATTGTTTGTTAGTTGTCGGTAGTTTCGGATCAAATCATTGTTCGGGCAGCGATTCCTGAACCGACTCCGATAGTGATCAGGATCGCAGTTGTGAGTGGGTTGAATCCGAGTGATGCACTAAGTGCTGCAA
>Ga0065698_100334_pt1 | contig 10795 bp, 10 predicted proteins | sample AntLakMe24m_30um_FD_59087 | JGI IMG/M metagenome (GOLD analysis project Ga0065698, IMG submission 59087) | Hypersaline microbial communities from Antarctic Deep Lake - 24m 3.0um v2 (version 3) | ecosystem: Environmental > Aquatic > Non-marine Saline and Alkaline > Hypersaline | place: Deep Lake... | reverse complement strand
TCGTGCTGTACGAGGGAACGTTGGCGGTGCTGCGCTGGACCGGGAACTAGATCCGGTCGCTGTCGTTTATAAATGATCGTGGGTCAGAGTGAGGTGTTCAGGAGGGATCTTCAGGAAATCCGCATCCGTCACGATCGCCCGTTTATAAGTCGTGGAGAGCAGATCGACGGTGAACACCTCCAAAGCCTCACCGCTCGCGCTTAAAATCGCTCGCGGCATCCCTCGCGCGTGCGACTCGCGCCCTCGGGGCGCTCGTCGGCACGCGCCACCGCATATCTACTTATAAATAGCGTCGCTGCTCAACCAATCTCGATCCGCACTCACTCCCCGCCGAGCAACTCGACGAGCAGCGCGTTCTGCGCGTGCATCCGGTTTTTCGGCCTGGTCCCAGACGAGCGCGCGGTCCGACTCCAACACGCCGTCCGTGATCTCCTCGCCGCGGTGCGCGGGCAGACAGTGCATCACCTTCGCGTCGGTGCCGGCCAGCAGGTCGGCGTTCACTTGGAACCCCTCGAATGCGGCGAGCTTCTCCGCGCGCTGGTCCTCCTGCCCCATCGAGATCCACACGTCGGTGTAGACGACGTCGGCGCCGTCGATCGCCGCTTCGGGGTCCGTCGTCGGCTCCACGTCGGCGCCGAACTCCGCGGCGCGGTCGAAGACGTGAGGGTCCATTCCGTACTCCGCGGGGGTGGCGACCTGTACGTCGATCCCGGTCATCGCCGCGCCGACGACGAACGACTGCCCGACGTTGTTGCCGTCGCCGACCCACGCGACCGTGGCGTCCTCGCCGACCGTCTCCCGGATGGTGAGGAGGTCGGCGAGCGTCTGGCAGGGGTGCGCCTCGTCGGTCAGCCCGTTGATGACCGGGCAGTCGGCGTACTCGGCGAGGACCTCGACGTCTTCGTGATCGAAGAGTCTGGCCATCACGCCGTCGACGTAGCGGCCGAGCACCCGCGCGGTGTCGCGCAGCGGCTCGCCGTGGCCCAGTTGGATGTCGTCCGGCCCGAGGAACATCGCGTGGCCGCCGAGTCGGGTCATTCCCGTCTCGAAGGAGACGCGGGTGCGCGTCGAGGGCTTCTCGAAGATCATCCCGAGCGTCGCGTCCCCGAGTCGGGGGTCGGTCTCGCCCGCCTTCATCGCGGCGGCGCGGTCGAGCAGGGCGTCCAGTTCGGCTGGCGTTACGTCGTCGATGTCGAGGAAGTCGTCGGTGGCGAGTGGCATGGGTGGATCGTGAGTGTCGGTGGTGGTGATGCTGTGACAGCGGCGAGGTCAGTCGTCGGAAGCGAAGCGCGACGGTTTAAAAGGAGACGGCGTCACGGTCGGTGCCGTGACGCCTACGGTCGGTCCCGGCAGACGTCACTCAACACCGCCGTCGCGCGGTCCAACTCGGAGAGGGGGAGCCGCTCGTCGGGCGCGTGGTCGAGGTCCGAGTTCCCGGGGCCGTAGGTGACCATCGGGCAGTCCCACGCGGCCGCAAACAGGTTCATGTCGCTCGTCCCGGTCTTGCGCAGCAGGCGGACGTCGCCGCCGGCGCCGCGGATCGCGACGCGGAACGCCCGGGCCAGCTCCGTCCGCGGACTCTCCATCACCGGGGGAATCGGCTCCTTCCAGTGGACCGAGCCGGTCGACAGCTCCGTCTCGGCCAGCTCGTGGATCTCGTCGACCGTCCGGTTCGGCGGGACGCGGAGCTGCACGTCCATCGACGCCTCGACGGCGAGCCCGTCGTCGGTGAGTCCGCCGTCGAACGAGACGGGCTTGGTCGTCACCTGCTCGAAGACGGGCGTGTCCGGATCGGTCGGTTCGAACGTCTCCTCGACCCCGTGCCACCAGTCGATCGCGTGCTGGATCGCGTTCGGCTCCGGACGCGAGGTGTGGCCGGACTCGCTCGTGTTCACGTACGTCCCCGCGAGGAAGCCGCGGTAGCCGAGGGTAACGCCGTCCCAGCCGGAGGGCTCGCCGTTCACCACGGCCTCCGGCGCGTCGCGGTCCTCGACGAGGAATCGTGCGCCCCGCGAGTTTGTCTCCTCGCCGGCGACGCCGACGAACGAGACGCCCGTCTGGACCGCCGCGACTGCCATCGCGACGAGCGGGCCGGTCGCGTCCACAGTCCCGCGCCCCCAGAGGACGGGCTCGCCCGGCTTGCCGACTTCGTCGTCTTCTGCCGCCGGTTGCACCTCGACCGGGATATCGCCCGGGACGGTGTCGATGTGCGAGGTCAGCAGGACGGCGTCGCTGGCGGGCGCGCGGACGTTCCCGACCTCGTCGATCCACGCCTCCCGGCCGTTCGCCTCGAAGAAGTCGACGAGGCGCTTCGCGGCCTGCTCCTCCTCGCCCGAGGGAGAGGGGATCGACACCATGTCGAACAGCAGCTTCCGGGCCGGCGTGTCGCAGGCCTCGGGGTAGCCGCCGCCAGCGACCACGTCGGTTCCAGCCGCGGACGAGTCGTCAGCCGTCGACTCGGTCGAATCGTCCGATTCGCACTCCGTCCCGGTGGACATCAGCCGATCACCTCCGCGAGCGCGTCGATCACGGCGTCGGCGTGCTCGCGCTCGATCGTCAGCGGCGGGAGCAGGCGCAACACGGTGCGGCCCGCCGGCAGCGCGAGCACCTGGTGGTTGATCGCCAAGTCGCGCAGCAGCCGGTTCGAGCCGCGCTTCACCTCGATGCCGATCATCAGGCCGTCGCCCCGCACGTCGCGAACGTCGTCGCCGAGGCGCTCGTCGATCTGTCCGCGGATGTACGCCCCCATCTCGTCGGCGTGCGCGGGGAGGTCCTCGTGTTCGATCACGTCGAGGGTCGCTCCTGCGGCCGCGGAGACGACGGGCCCGCCCGAGAACGTCGAACCGTGATTCCCGGCGTCCTCGGCGACCCAGTCGCGACACAGCGTCGCGCCGATCGGGAGCCCGCTGGCGAGCCCCTTCGCAGTCGTGAGCACGTCCGGGACGATGTCGTGCTTCTCGGTCGCCCACAGCGATCCGGTACGGCCGAGCCCGGTCTGGATCTCGTCGAGGACCATCGCGGCCCCCGCCTCTTCCGTCGCCTCCCGGACCGCCTGCAGGTACTCGGTGGCGGCGGGGTTGATCCCGCCTTCGCCCTGGAGGGGTTCCAAGATCACCGCGGCGGTCTCGTCGTCGATCGCCTCGCGCATCGCGTCGGCGTCGCCGTACTCGACGAACTCGACGCCGCCGGCGAGCGGCTCGAACCCCTGCTTGTACTTCTGCTTCCACGTGGTCGCGAGCGCGCCCATCGTCCGACCGTGAAAGCCCTGTGTCGTCGCAACAATCTTCTCGCGACCGGTGGCGTGTCGGGCGAACTTCAGGGCGGCCTCGTTGGCCTCGGTGCCGGAGTTACAGAGCCAGACGTTGTCGACGTCGCCCGGCCCGGCCTCGGAAAGCTGCTCGTACAGCGCCGTCCGCGCCGCGTGCGGGTACGACGCCTGCACGTACATCAGCTCCTCAATCTGGCTCGTCGCGGCGTCGACGACTTCGGGGTGACAGTGGCCGACGGGCGTACACGCGTAGCTCGCGCCGAAGTCGAGGTACTCGGTCCCGTTCGTGTCGGTGAGCGTCACGCCGTCGCCCGAAGCAATCTCGATCGGCTTCTCGGAGAAGACGAAGCCGCTCATGCGGTCTCACCCTCCGTTTCGGCCTGTTCTGCGATCGCCGATCGTTCGATCGTCGTCCCCGCGCCGCCGAGCGCGGCGACGATGGGGTCGTTGACGTTGGCACCGGCGACGATCACGCGCCCGGAGCCGCCAGAGAGCGCCTCTTTGGCGGCCATCACCTTCTTGCCCATGAACCCCTCGGCGGCGGCTTCGACCGCCGCCAGTTCGTCGGGCGTCGCCGCCGACTCGATCAGCGTGTCCGGGTCGTCGGGGTCCGCGTACACGCCGGCCACGTCCGTCAGCAGGACGAGATCCGCGTCTAGCGCGCCGGCGACCGCGGCGGCCGCCCGGTCCGCGTCGGTGTTGACGGGCGTGACGCCGCCGTCTCCCTCTTTCCCCTCCATCGGGGGGCGAGACGACGGGGGGTGTACCCGTCGGCGAGGAGCCCGTCCAGCAGGTCGGCGTTCACCGACTCGATCCGGCCGGAGTGCTCGCCGCGGCGGATCTTCTTTTTGCCGTCTTCAACCACCCGGACCGCCGACTTGCGCGGCCCCGAGAGGAGCCCGCCGTCGACGCCCGAGAGGCCGACCGCGTCGACGCCGGCCTCGCGGAACAGCGCCGTCAGTTCGGTGTTGAGCTTGCCCGCCATCGCCATCGTGAACGCCTCCATCGTCTCCGCGTCGGTGAATCGACCGGTGACGCCGGAGGCGGACTCGACGTACTCGGGCTCCATGCCGAGCCGCTCGATGACCTCGTCGACGACCGTCGAGCCGCCGTGGACGACCACGACCCGCCGCCCGTTGGCGGCGAGGTGGGCCACGTCGCCGACCGCGCCGGCCGGATCGACCGCCTTCGCGCCGCCGATCTTGACGACGACGGGTGGCTCCTCTGCGGTGGTGGACTGCTCGTCGGTCATGGCGACCCCACGGGATGGAGCCCCTGGAACTCCAGACCGGCGTCTTCGGGCAGCCCTAAGGCGATGTTCGCCGCGTGGACCGCCTGCCCGGCGGAGCCTTTCATCATGTTATCGATCGCCGAGAAGACGACGATGCGCCGGTTACCGGGATCGAGTTCGAAGCCGACCTCGCCGTAGTTCGTGCCGGCGACCGCCTTCGGCTCGGGGTAGCGGTAGACGCCGCCCCCGCCGGAGACGATTCGCATGAACGGTTCGTCGGCGTAGGCGCCGCGGTACGCCTGCCACAGGTCCGCCTTCGAGACGGGCTCGTCGGGGAAGACGTGGCAGGTCGCGCTCGCGCCGCGGATCATCTCGACCGCGTGGACGGTAAAGGAGACGTCGAGCCCGAGGTACGCCTCGATCTCCGCCTCGTGGCGGTGACCGGTGGGCGCGTACGGGCGGACGACGCCCGAGCGCTCCGGATGTGAGGAGGCCGCGCCGCCGCCGGCGCCGCCCTCCGAGGAGCCCACCTTCACGTCGACGACGACCTCACCGGTGTCGGGACCGAGCGCGCCCGCGTCGACGAGGGGCTTGAGCCCGAGCATCGTCGCGGTCGCGTTACAGCCGCCGCCGGCGATCAGGTCGGCGCCGGAGAGGTTCTCGCGGTTGATCTCGGGGAGCGCGTACTCCGCGCGCTCCAAGTACTCGGGCGACGTGTGCCCGTCGTACCACTCGTCGTACAGCGCCGCCTCGGGCAGGCGGAAGTCCGCCGAGAGGTCGACGACCGTGTCGGCGGCCTCGAAGTACTCGTCGACCTGTCCCATCGAGACGCCGTGCGGCGTCGCCGAGAACAGCACGTCGACCGATTCCAGATCGTCGGGGTCCGAGAAGCGCAGGTCGAGCCCGCGCAGATTCGGGTGGGAGCGACCGACGGTCATGTTGTCGGCCGACCGCGACGTGGCCTGCACGACCTCGAAGTCGGGATGTCCCGAGAGGATCCGCAACAGCTCGCCGCCGGTGAAGCCCGTGCCGCCGACGATGCTCGCGGTGTAGGTCTCGTCGGTCATGCCGTGACCTCCTCGCCGTCGGCCGCCGCGACCTTCGCCTCCAGCCAGTCGACGACCTTCGCGGGAACGTCGACGTCGGTGGCAGCGTTCGAGTGCCTTGAACTCAACTGTGTGGTTCACCTCGTGAACGGTGTACTCGCCGGAGCCGGTACCACCGACCTCCATCAGGTCGACGCCGAGCATGCCGCCGCCGACCGCCTCCGAGGCGCGCTCGACCAGATCCAGCGCGCGGTCGTCGAGATCAAAGGATTTCGTCTCGCCGCCCTTCGCGGCGTTCGTGAGCCAGTGATCGGACGACCGAGTCATCGCAGCGATCGGCTCGCCGTCGACCGCCAGCGCGCGGATGTCGCGGCCGGGCTTGTCGACGAACTCCTGGATGTAGAACACCTTGTGCTCGTAGTGGCCGAGCGTCTCCTTGTGCTCTAAGATCGCCTCTGCGGCGTTCCGCGTGTCGATCTTCGCCATCAGCCGGCCCCACGAGCCGACGACGGGCTTGAGCACGCAGGGGTAGCCGAACTCCTCGATCGACTCCATCGCGGCCTCCTTCGTGAACGTGACCTCCGTCGCCGGGGTGGGAATATCCGCCTCGGCGAGCGCGAGCGAGTTCTTCGCCTTGTCGGCGCAGATGTCGCCCGTTTCGGGGGAGTTCACCACCGGGACGCCGTAGCTGTCGAGGAACTTGGTCGCGTACAGCGACCGACTCGTCGACAGACAGCGGTCGACGACGATATCGAGGTCCTCGACGTTCGCGGTCGTCGATTCGAGTCCGAACCGCTCTTTCCGGACGTCGATCTTTTCGACTTCGTGGCCGCGGTCGCGAAGCTCGCCGAGCAGCAGCTTCTCGTCTTTCCGGATCCGCGAGTAGAGGATCCCTATTTGCATGTCGACCACTCGCGTGTCGCGGTCGTGGCGGTCGTCGCCATCTACTCGCCCCAATCCTCCTCAAGTTCGGGGGCCTCTTCCAACACGACGGGGTCCAGCGAGATGACCTCCAGTTCGGTCCCGGTGACCGGACTGTCGATGATCTCGCCGACTTCCACGTCGGCCGGAAGCTCGATCTCTTCGCCCGTGATCGGGTCCTCTGCCATCACTGGATCAGTGTCGCTCGTCATCGTACCACCTACTCGGCCGTGAACCCGCATAAATCCTTCGAACTTGTAATTTAGTTTACAATAAATAGACTACCCGCTAACGGATGATAATCGGTCGTACAACCGCCGTGTGAAATCTAATATCAGATTTCAATGATTAGTGTGTCCCCTCGCGGGGACGGCGGCGTCGTCGGCGGTCGCGGATCGACCGTCGACGGCGCCGGTCGCGGTCGGGCTCGCGGTCGTCGCAGTCCGGTCGGTTGCTCCGACTCGGCCGCCGGCACGGCGTCAGACATGCTCGGCCACCTCCGTGTCCAACAGCTCCGCTGCCGCCGCGAGCGATTCCCGCTCGTCGGCCAGCGCCGCGGAATCAGTCTCGATCCGTGTCTCGACAGCCGCGAGTTCGTCGGCGACCGCCTCGGGGGCGGGCCCCCCGGCGGAGTCGCGGCTCGCGACGCTGGCGGCGGGGTCGAGCGCCGATTCCACGTCGTCGCGGCTCACGTGCGTCGAGAGGGGCTCGCCCGTCACCTTTCGAGTGGCCTCGTCAACTTTTGCGGCCGCGGCGGCCGACGAGTCGTCGTCCGAGACGGTCTCGGCGGCGGTCGCGACGATCTCGTGAGCGGTCCGGAAGGGCATCCCGCTCATCGCGAGTAAGTCGGCCACGCCGGTCGCCGTCGAGAAGCCCTCGCCCGCGGCGTCTGCGAGCGTCACCTCGTCCCAGTCCGCGGTCGCGACCGCGCCCGCGGCGACCTCGGTCGCCTCACGTACGTCGTCCGCGATCTCGAACACGCCCGCGTGGGCGCGCTGGAGGTCGCGGTTGTACGCGCGCGGGAGCCCCTTGAGGAGGCTCAGCGTGCCCGTCGCCTCGCCGATCGCGTCGCCGGCGACGCCGCGAGTCAGCTCCAGCGTGTCCGGGTTCTTCTTCTGGGGCATGATCGAGGACGTGGAGGAGTACGCGTCCGACAGCTCCACGAACCCCTTGTTCGAGAAGAGAATCAGATCTTCCGCGAGCCCCGACAGCGTCGTCGCGAGCGTCGCGCACGCGGTCGCGCCCTCCGCGAGGAAGTCGCGGGCGGACGCCGCGTCCGTCGAGTTGCGAACGGTCCCGTCGAACCCGAGCAGCTCGGCAGTCCGATCGCGGTCGATATCGAACGGCGTCCCCGCGAACGCGGCCGCACCGAGCGGCGACCGGTTGACCCGGTCGTACGCGTCGAGCAGGCGCTCGGTGTCGCGGGCGACCCCGCCCTCGTACGACAGCAGGTAGTGCGCGACCGTCGTCGGCTGGGCCGGCTGGAGGTGCGTGTAGCCGGGCATCACCGTCTCCGTGTGCTCGCTCGCGACATCGACGAGCGCCTCGCGGAGCGCGATCGTTGCCTCGGCGGCGGCGAGCAGGTCCTCGCGCAGGCGGTACCGGATGCAGGTCGCCACCTCGTCGTTGCGCGAGCGGGCGGTGTGCATCCGACCGCCGTCCGAGCCGATTCGGTCGATGACCGCCGTCTCGATCGCCTCGTGAACGTCCTCGCCGTCCGGGAGCGCGTCGTGGCCCGCCGCCTCCACGTCGTCGAGGGAGGTGAGGATCTCGCCCGCCACCGTGTCGTCGACGATCCCCTGCTCGGCGAGCATCACCGTGTGCGCGCGGTCGACCGCGAGGTCGGCCTCGAAGATCGCCGCGTCGGCGGCGAGGCTCGACAGGAACTCGCGGGCGGGGCCGCCGCTGAAGCGATCGCGGCGGACGGCGGTACCGCTCTCACCCGTCGCGTTTGCGTCTGCCGCCGTGCCGGGATCGTCGTCGGTCATTTAGTTCTCGTCGTCGATCTCGTCCGCGGCGCCACTCCCGTCCGTCGCGAGCTCGGGCTTTTCCACGCCCGCCTTCACGTCGTTGGCGAGGCGCTCCTGCAGCCCGTGGTACTTCGCGACGCCCGTGGCGTCCTCCTGCGCGATGCCGGCCACGTCCTCGGTGTTGAACGAGGCCATCTCCTCAGAGTAGACGGCGTACTCGGAGTCGCGGGCGACGACGCGGCAGTTGCCACCGGAAACCTTCACCGTCGCGGTGCCCGTCACCACGTCCTGCGTCTCGTCGACGAACGCGTCGAGCGCGTCGACGACGGGGGCAAACACGAGCCCCTGGTACGCCTTCTCGGACCACTCCTGCTCGATCCCCTTCTTGAAGGAGCGCTCGTTCTTGGTGAGGACGAGGTCTTCGAGGGCCTGGTGGGCCGTGAGCAGGACGGTCGCGGCCGGGTGCTCGTAGTTCTCGCGCACCTTCAGCCCGAGCATGCGGTCCTCCATCACGTCGGTGCGACCGATGCCGTAGCCGCCGGCGTACTTGTTGAGGTACTGGATGAGCGGGACGGGGTCCATCGCCTCACCGTCGATGGCGACCGGAACGCCCTCCTCGAACGTCACCTCGATGGTGGTCTCGCCTTCCGGCTCCGCGGTCCACTCGTAGATGTCCTCCGGCGGCTCGTAGCTCGGGTCCTCCAGCTTGCCGCCCTCGACCGCACGCGACCAGATGTTCTCGTCGATGGACCAGACGCCGCCGTCGCCGGCCTCGACGGGCAGGTCTTTCTCGGCCGCGTAGTCGATCTCCCACTCACGGGTGAGTCCGAGTTCGCGGACGGGCGCGATAACTTCCAGATCGGAGCCGCGCCAGACGGCCTCGAACCGGAGCTGGTCGTTCCCCTTCCCCGTGCAGCCGTGCGCGATGGCGTCACAGCCCTGCTCCTCGGCGACGCCCAGAATCGCCTCGGCGATGACGGGGCGCGCGAGGGCGGTGCCGAGCGGGTAGCCCTGGTACGTCGCGTTCGTCTTCACCGCATCGTAACACAGGTCCGCGAACTCCTCTTTGGCGTCGACGACGTGGAGGTCGAGCCCCAGCGCGTCGGCGGTCTCCTCTGCCTCGTCGAACTCCTCGGTCGGCTGCCCGACGTCGACGTTGACGCCGATGACCTCGTCGTAGCCGTACTCTTCTTTCAAAAGCGGTACGCAGACAGTCGTGTCGAGTCCCCCACTGAACGCGAGTGCAACGGTTGCCATTACCGGAGTAGAATAGACTCTATCCCTTAAATTCGTCGCTTTAGATATTGTAAGAAATTAGTGGCGGCGACGCTACCCGACGACGTAGCTGTCACTCTACGGAACGAAACGGCGCGAACGCGACGAGGGAGGAAGATTACTGGCCCGAGGGGGCCGGTCGTCGCGCCGCGCCGGAAGCCGGTCGCGGCGGTCGGACGCCTCGTCGCGGTCGCGGGGCTCGTCGGCCTCGGATAAGGGCGACGTCGAGACGAGCCTCCGCGCGCATTAGCTGAATCTATTCCGATTGCAGTATAAAAACATTCCGCAACACCGCCGCGAGCGCACGCTGACACCGCTTCGCCGAACGGACTTCTCACCTGTTCATAGGAACCAGAGAGTTCTCGGTTAGTCACCTCTCAGGCGAACTCTCCGAGCGCCAGTGGACGACCACGTTCCCGATGGCGAACTCATCGTCGCTCTCGCCATCCCGGACGATCTGAACGGTGTTCTCGCCCTGTTGTAGCATCGCGCCCGTGATGGTATCCATCCACAGTTGCCAGCCGTCCGAGGGTGGGAGGTCGAACCCCGTCAGCGGTTCGCCGTTGACATGGACTTCGTGTCCGAACGTCCCCACGTCGTAGACCTGAACCTCAAAGTACGCGTCGAGTGGATCTGTGGTCGTGACCTCGAACGTGTGAAGAGTCGAGGCATCGCCAACGAACTCGGCCCACTCTACATTCAGTGCGTCCGGGTCTTCGCCCAGGTGTTCGAGGACGGTGACGAGTGCGTAGTCGGTGTGTGGTGGCATATCATATCTTTCACGGACAGGAACCTTGTACGTACCGTCTGATTAGGTAGCGGGCTACAAGAACGGTTCTCTGACACGCTTTCACCGTCTATCCAATTCGTGTGAGCGGTTCGTTCGCCCAAAGGCATGGAAACGAACGCTGAGTCGCTGCTGAATACAGCCCCGAAGCGACTCGCTGCCTTCCGGCTGGGGCTTTGGAAGTGTTCACCGCGAGATTCTCGATCACGTATAAACAGCCACCAGCAACATCCAAACTCGACTTGTAAGCTACCACGCCCTGAAGGACGTGGCATTCAGCGTGGACTCTCGTTCTAA
>Ga0065698_100288_pt1 | contig 11199 bp, 13 predicted proteins | sample AntLakMe24m_30um_FD_59087 | JGI IMG/M metagenome (GOLD analysis project Ga0065698, IMG submission 59087) | Hypersaline microbial communities from Antarctic Deep Lake - 24m 3.0um v2 (version 3) | ecosystem: Environmental > Aquatic > Non-marine Saline and Alkaline > Hypersaline | place: Deep Lake... | reverse complement strand
GTCATTCGCCCGCGACCCCCATCAGGGCCTCGACGACGACGATCCGCTTGTTGGAGCCGAGCCCCGTCCAGTAGCCGGACAGCTCGCGGAAGTCCTCGAAGTCGAACGTCGCGCCGGCGGCCGTCCTGTGGCCGCCGCCTCCCAGCTCGCGGGCCACTTCGTGGCACCGGTCGAAGCCTTTCTCGTTCGAGTGCGAGTAGACGTGGACCGACCCGTCCGTGCCCATGACCACGGCGACGTCCGCGCCGATGGGGCCCTCGGCGAGCTCGTTGCCGACCTCGGACGTCCGGGCGGCGCGGGTGTACGTGAAGGCTACGTCGNGGTGGCNGAACTGCGTCACGTCGGCGGTCCGGACCGCCTCCGCCTCGAGCTCCTCCTGCAACGACATCCAGTCGCGGACTATCTCGCCGGTCTCGCCCTCTGTGGGCAGCTCGCCGGACACAACGGCGTCGACGTACGACTCCCAGTTGAGGACCTGCGCGGCGGCGCCCAGGATCTTCGAGCCCGGGACGTTGTGGATCCACATGTCGTGGTCGTTCGTCAATTCGGCGAGACGCGCCAGGAGACCCGCCTCGCCGTCGTGCAGCTTCCNGTGGAGCAGCTTGGTGGCGCAGATGGACTCGTCGACGGCGACGTCCCAGCCGGCCTCCTCGACGGTCTCCCGCCACTCGTCGTCCCACCGGTGGTGGTCCCACCAGCTCGCAGAGTCGGCCGACTCGGCGATGCGCCTGAGGTCGTCCGGGTCCACCTCCACGCCGAGGTCGGCCACGTGGACGTCGACGCCGGACAGGTCCCTCATGGCCAGCTCCGCCAAAGCGTCGTGGGCCTGGTACGCGCCGTTGTGCCCGACGGGGCAGAGGACCGCGGGCCCGCTCGCGTGGGCCTGGATCATCGCGGCGGACCCGAGCCCGTCGGCGTCGTTGTGCGTGACGGCGACCGTTCGGGCCCCGCGGTCGAGCCTCGAACGGAGGTCGGCCTCCGCCTCGGCGAACGCCTCCGACTCCGGGCGCATGTCGTCGGCGGACGGAGTCACGGCGTATTCCTCCAGCCCGAGCTCGTCGCGCGAGCCCAGCTCGTCCGGGATCATGCGCCGTACTCCTCCGTGGCAGACGAGCGGATCTTCTCCGCCGTCGTCGGGCCGACCCCCGAGACCTCCTGGAGGTCGTCGGCGGTGGCGGTCAGGACGTTTTCCACGGTGCCGAAGTATTTCAGCAGGTCGCGGGCGGTGGACGGCCCGACGCCGTCGAGGCCCTCGAGCACGTAGCGCGGGCGCTCGCCCTCGGGTATCTTCGCCGGGTCGCGAACCGCCGAGACGTCCGGGTTCGCGCTCGGCGTGTCCAGGGACTCCAGGACCGCCGACGTGTGCTCCTCGTCGAGCGTCGTCATCACAGACACGCCCATCTTGAACGCGCCGGCTACGTACTTCTGGAGGGCGGCTGTGTCGACGCCCGTGTGGCCGAACGTGCCGGCCATGGGCCCCTCGAGCAGCAGCACAGGTTCCCTGTCCAGGTCCTCGGCCGCGGTCTTCAATCGCTCGAGCTGCATGTAGAGCGAGTTCTCGTTCTTGTACATCCGGTCGGGCAGCTCCGCCCAGCGCTTGCGCTCGACGACGTGGCCGCCCGCCACGTAGTCGGCGCCGAAGCNTGACTCGTACTCGACGTCCGTGCAGTTCTGCCGGACCATCCGGGTGACCTCCCCCTTCTCCTGCTTATCAGCTATCATTTGCCTCTCCCGTGGATCGTGGTAATTGCGCCATACGTGCATATACAAGCGCCGTGCGTATATAAAGCTGTCCAGCGCGAGCCGACCGGGGCATCGTAGTAGCCCTTAAGTACTTGCGAGCGCTATGTTCACATGCAATGAGCGAACCAAAGGCTGACCTGACCGGATGGGACCTGCGCTACGACGACGTCGCCGACGCCGCAAAGCCCGGGGACGAATTGACGATGTACAATGTGACGATGTACAATGATAAAAAAGCATCGCGCGGCCACCAGTGGACGGCGACGGTCGAGTCCGTCGGCCCCCGCGAGATGACCCTGGACGACGGCACCAAGATCGAGGCGTCGTCCCTGGATGTCATCCGCCGCACCGAGACCGGATACGGGATGGCGCTGGACCGCGTCGTCGTCTCCGGCTAGGCCGCGCCCGGCTCCAGGAAGTTGCTGTACTCCTTGTTCGGGCTCGTGTTCGAGCACGACGGGCACGCCCTGACCTCGCCCGTGTTCGGGTCGGACATGACCCTGTGGTATAGGTTCGACACCGATCGGCCGCAGTTGCCGCACTTCCTCTCCGTCATGTGAAACCCGACGCGCCCCGGGCTTATAATGTCTATTGTCCCCGGGGCGCACCGGCGCCGAACGCGGACAGGCCGGTCTGCTCGCGGGCGTCCGGCTCCACGCCGATCGACTCCATGACCGACTCGAATTTCTCCGACCAGAGGTAGCTGTGGTGGACGTGGTTCAGGTCGCGCCCCATCTCGTCGTCGTACACCCACGTCCAGTCGCCGGTGTCGTGGCCGTACTTGATGTAGCCGACCTTGTTCCCGACGTGGACGGCGCCGCGCCCGAACTCGTCGCGGATGGCGATCGCGGCCCTGACGTGGAGCGGCGGCGTCGCCGCCTCGTACGCCGACACGCTCTTGCCCAGGCCCTTCTCGGTCGCCATGTCCAGGTCGACGTCGCCCGAGAACAGCTTTTCCTTGTACCCCTCGACTATCGGGGCCGTCGGCTCGTCGTAGCACCGGGCGTGCATGAGCTCCTTCTGCAGCTCCCGGCAGGGACCCGGGACGTCGTTCTGCCTCGCCTCGATGCCCNTGTACTTCACCTTGTCGACCCGGTCGCCGCCGTCGTACACGACCCTGCCGAAGTACCGCTTCTTCTTGTCGGTCTGGTGGAACTTGTCCCAGACGTAGTCGACGTCCAGCTCGAGGAGCTCGCCGCGGGCGCCGCGCTCCTCGATGGCCCAGCGCTGTATCTCGGCCTCGATCGCGGCGGCGACCTCCTTGGCGGCCTCCACTTTCGCGTCGAGGTCGCCGTCGATGTACTCGGAGTTGATCTCGACCATGACGGAGTCGGTGTCGCCGTACAGCACTCGCCGGATCTCGTCGCGCTCGTCCGACACCCGGGCCGCGATGTCGACCAGCTTCTGGCCCACGAGGGTGATGTTCTCGGACATGCCCGGCTCGTAGTACCGATGNNACGGCGAGGCGAAGACGCCGNAGAGGGTCTGCCCCGTCCACTGCATTGTCCCGTTCCGGCCCGCCAGCACGGTGTGGTTGTCCAGCACACTGACGCAGTAGACGTCGTCGTCGTGGTCCTCTCGCTCTACGTTACGGGATCCGGCGACGCCGTCGGTGCNGTTCTCGAACACCCGGTGCNCCTCGTCCTCGCGGAACCGCATCCTCTTGCCGAGGTGGAGGAGCAACCGCCCGAAGTCGTCCCGTAGACCGTCAGACGTNGTTGTATGANNNTACAGATCCGTCGCCGTCCATGAGCGCCCCGTGCAGGCGCTCGAGCAGGGAATGGTCCAGGTCGAACGCCCAGTCCGGGATNCGCTTCTCGCCCGAGCACCCGCCCATCTGATCGCGGCACCACTCGAACACATTCCGGTTGCTGATGGTGAAACCGCCCTCGTGCGCATGGTAGTTGAGGCCCATGTCGTCGAGCAANGCCCGGATGGACTCACGATGACGCTCGGTCTTCTGGTGGATCGTCACCTCGGCCTGCTTGCAAGATCCCTCGCTGATGTACCACCCCATGAACTCGAGGAGGTCGCCGACGTCGGGCGTCCGCCCGGCGACCGGCTCGTGCGACGGCAGGTCCCAGCGACCGGACTCCAGCTCGTGAGCCTGGTGGAAGTCGAAGTCGTCACCGCGATGGCGTGACGCCAGCATGCGGTGGTTCGGCGTGACCTTGAGGTCGACGCCCTCGCCGTCGATGTGAACCAGCTCCCCGTAGTTGTTCGGCTCGGCTACCGTCTCGACGACAGGCTTCACCTCGCACTCCATGGTCTCGGGGTTAATGCTGTACACCGGGTCGCCAACCTCGACGTCCCTGATGTTCCTGAGGCCGTCGGGCGTCATGATGTCGGTGTCGCCTGAGAAGCAGTTGTTCGCCACCTTCACGCCCTTGTCCCGCTGGTTCGCGATCTCATACTCGCGGCTGCCCGTGGGCGCGGCGTCCCTCGCCTCCTTCGACTCCTGCCGGATCTCGTCGAGGTCCTCGGCCGCCTCGGCCAGGATCGACTTGCGGCGCGACCGATCGACGAACATGCCGGACTCGCCCCTGATGGCGTCGGGCAGGGCGTCGTCGCCGAATTTGACGCGGAGGTCGTCGCGGTCCTCGGCCCAGGTCTTCGGGCCGAGGTTGAACGCGCGGATGATCGACGGGTACATCCCGGAGTAGTCGACGGTGACCACGTCGCGGTGCATGCCGGGCGTCGGGTCCAGGACGTCGCCGCCCGGGAACTCGCCCGTGTCCGAGTACTTGCNGCGGTTGTGCATCGGCTCCCCGCGGGACCTCGCCACCGACAGGATCTTCGCGTCGACGACCATCCCGATCGCCAGCTTCACGTTGCCGTACTTGCCCTCGTAGCACGTCTCCCCGGGCGGGTAGCCGCACATGTCGCAGACGGTGTGGAGCAGCTCGACGAGGCCGTACTCCTCGTCTATCTCGCGCACGATCTCCGCGTCCCGGACGTTGTACTCCCTGAGGCGCTCGTCGCCCGACTCCCACATGTCCCACAGCCGGCCGGAGCCGGGCTTCACGCCCGTCTTGCCCTCGCCGAGCTCCCGCTCCGCCGTGTCGTCCAGCTTCAGCGAGAGGGTCTCGGNCGNGCGGCCGAGCGTGTCGTAGAGCGGCATGAGGTCGAGGCGGACCCACCTGTCCCAGTCCGGGTCGATCCCGTTCGTCAGGCACCTGGCGTCCACGTACGGGAAGTCGAAGCCGATCGCGTTCCAGCCGACGATGACCTTGTAGTCGTCGGCGGCGTTGAGGAACCGCCTCAGGAGCTCGCGCTCGTACTCGTCGTCGAAGTAGAACTCTTCGCCGTCGCCGCCCACGGCGCCGATGGATATGATCCGGGTGTCGGCGTCCTCGGGGTCCGTGAACTCGCCGCGGTCGTCGGTCTCGATGTCGAAGTACAGGACGTCCTCGGGGTCGGGGATCGCGACGGACCAGCCCTCGTCGATGAGCACGTCGGACGTGTACTCGGTGTCCGCCTCGTACGTGTCGTGGACGGTGGCGTCGTCGTAGTCCCTGATGTCCCAGTAGCTGTCGCCCTCGATCCGGACGTACCCGTCGGGGGCGTCGCCCGAGGGCCTCACGTCCAGCCTCCGGCACTCCATCATCGAGAGGTCGTCCTGCTCGATGAAGCAATATGGGCTGAACGGCGCGTCGACCGTATCCACGCCGTCGTCCTCGATCGTCGTGATGGTCATNGACGACCCCTTGCCGTCGACGGAGAGGTCGTAGACCTCGCGGGTCATTGTAGCACCTCCGGGGCGCACTCCTTGCAGACCCTGAACCCCCACGCCAGCATCACCGCGGTCCTCCGGTTCGGCTCGTCATGGGGGCAGTACCTGCAGTCNATGTCGGTGTGGAAGGGCGTGTCGCCGGACGNCTGAGCCCTGATGGCCACCATGTNGGGCCAACATTCGTCACAGGGCTCGGCCCCGTCGTCGTAGGCCTCGACCGCGGTCGTCATATCCGGTTCCGAGGGAGCGGCCGGGCAGTCGGGGTCGCAGCAGAAGGTGTCGTTCGTACTATCGAGCGCGGTCTTGCTCATATACATACCACGCCGCCCGGCAATAAAAAGGCAACCTCGCGCTTACTCGTCCGCCACGTGCCCCTCGTCGCGCTCGGCGAAATCGCCGACGACNGACTCGCCGGGCCTCCCCTCGACGTGCCGCTTGAGGGCGATGCCCGCCGCGTCCGGTATCGACAGCACGGCGTCCCCGTTGTCGACGTCGATGCGGTCGGTCCGGATCCCGAGGAGGGCGTCAGATACGCCCGACGCCGGCGCTCCGGAACGCAGGGCGAGCGTCGCCAGCCCCGACAAGGCCTCGCACCACGAGTTGATGAACCCGCCCGACTGCCCCGCCACGACCTGGAGCCGCACCGTCGAGTCGCCCACCGACCCGATGATGACGTACACCCTGCCCCAGCCGGTGTCGACCCTGTGGGTCTCGCTCCGATGGGCGGACCCGTAGGCCTTCAGCTCGCTCATTTCGACTGGACCTCCCTGACTCGCGCGAGGGCGAGGGCGTTGAGCTCGTCCTCCTGCATGGAGTCGACCCCGACGTCGCCGTCGACCCGCCCTGTCATGAACGCGGTCTCGGCCTCGTCGAAGTAGTGGCTGAGGCGGTTCGCCAGGTCCGCCACGGCGTCGGGTTCGGCGTCGGGCGGGAACGCGAACAGGTTCACGACGCCCGGCTCGTCGACGATCCCGACNGCCTGGGTCGCCTCAAAGATCTCCTCCTCGGCCTCGCTCATCGAGGCCGTCGGGTCGTCCGGCATGGTCTCGCCCGAACTATATTCATCGTGGGTCATTCACATCAGCGCCCCATCGCAGTCGTTCTTGTGCGGACAATAGTAGCAACTCCACTTGTTCGCCGGATCGGCCCGGGGGTACTCGTCCGAACGCATGTTTTCGCGGTGCCTCCTCACCCGGAGCTCGACGTCCACGAACAGGTCCTCGTCGAGCGGCTGCTCGAAGGAGGCCATCGAGAGGTCGTTACGAACCATGTAGTCCCACCGGCCCGGCGCGTTGAGCGCCCACATGTACCCCCACAGCTGGTGCAGGTGCGAGTCCTTCGGCGATCCCTTCAGCAGCGCCAGCTCGCGGATGGTCTTGGTCTCTATGACGGTGCCCACCGGCGTCGGCTCGCCCGGCGCGAGGTCGGTGGTCTCGCCGTCCTGCCACGTCACCCTCCTCTCGCCGTCCCCGACGTCGCCTGTCGCCAGGGCCACCTCGTCGACGCCGCCGTGCTCGCGCACCTCGTCCATCCAGTCGTCGCGATAGACCGCCCAGTCGGCCTCCCCCGGGATCTTCACGTCGTCGGTGATGAACACCTCGATGTTGATGTCCTGCTCGACCTCGGGGACCATCGGCGCAATGCCCCAGGGCTTGTTGTCGTTAAGGTCCGACTCGTCGAGGTCGCCGTGACGCCAGCCNAGGGCCGCGCCGTACACGTCCTCGAGCACCCGGCCGAGCTCGAAGTAGGGCGATGACTCGTCGGCCTGCGGGTTGCGTCGCTCCCACCACAGCCTTCGCTGGCACCGCCCCACCTCCGACGTGTGTATCTCGCCGTCGACGTCCTTGAAACGGCTGTCGTCGGGGCCGCCGCTGGCGTATTTCGCTTCCAGGTACTCGGTAAATATCGTGCTCATGTGTAGTTGTCCTGTGTCGTGCGGCGGTGGGTGCCCCGTAGCCCGGCCGCCCCTTTCGCGGGAGACGGGCGTGCGACGCGACAGTTTCAGCAGACTATGCTTGGCNCCATGCCGCCAACGGATCGGGCGGGATTCGAACCCGCGACCTCCGGGTTAGGAACCCGGCGCCCCGTCCTAGCCGGGCCGCCGACCCAAGTCGCATCGCCGCGCTAAAATTTTTTGCCGGGCCGATCAGGCCGCGATTTCGTCGTCGTCGACCGTCAGGCCCGCCTCGGCGGCAGCGTCCTCGAGGTCGACGCCGAACTCGCGGACGTCGTTGACCATCTTCTCCGCGCTGTCGANGNNCATCCGGCCGTCGTGCATCTGGACGAGGTCCATCAGGAACTCGGCCGCCTCGCCCATGTCGTCGTCGGACGAACCCGACGAGCCGGAGGAGCTGCCCGACGACGTGTACGGCTCGTCGCGGGTGTTGTCGCCGGTGGCGCCGTGGAAGTCGTCGATGACCTCCTGGATCTCGTCGGCCTGGCCTGATTCCTTCCAGGTGCCCTGCTTGATGACGCCAATCTCGTACGTGTTGGCGGCGTTGCCGNTGTCGGTGCGCTNGAGACCCTGGTGCTTCAGGTTGACCAGATCCCCGAGCTCGGCCTCGCGGAGGCCGCTCAGGATCTGGACGTGCGTCTTCGTGCAGAGCGCAGTACCGGCGTCGAAGTCGCCTCGGCCGACCGAGAGGACCGTGTAGATCGGGTCGGGCATCTCGCCCTCGTCGGTGAACTGCTCGGGTGCGGAGTGGACCTCGACGATGATGCCCATGAGGTGCNACCCCATCTCGTCCGGCACCCACCAGTCCTGGTAGTCCTGCCCGATGGACGGCTCCTCGCTGGAGTCGTCTAGCTGATCGAAGATGCTCGCCTCGCCGTCTGCGGAGTTGTCGTCTTCGGACATTGCAATCTATACTATGCAGCACGACTATATAAAGGCGTCCACTGCGATCCCGCCGGGCAAAAGCGACCTCGAGCTAATGGAAGCCCTAATAAGCGCCCGGCGCATATAGTGATATGGAGGCAATGATGACATGATAACGTGCCCGACGTGCGCAGGTGAAGCCCTGTTCGACGACTGCCCCGACTGTCGCGGTACCGGGGTCGTCCCCGGCGACTAGTGGCGCCCATCCGGGCATTTCATTTTACGTATTCCGACGCCCAGTTGGACAGCGTGCCGTACGGATGGCCGTACGCCTCGGCCACGTCCGTGGCGGCCGCGCCGCCGTCGACGAGCTCGACGTATGTCTCCGCAGCCTCGCGCCGGTATGTCTCGCGCAGGGAGCCGAGGTCGACTTCCTGCCTGTCGACGAACGACTCGAGCGCCGACCGCGTCATTCCGAGCCTCGGCGCCGCGCGCGGCGTCCTCCACCCGATGGCGTAGAGGCGGGCCAGCTCCTCGTACCTCGCCTCGGAGACGCGGCCCCTCGTTAGGGTCCGTTGATAGACGCGGCAGTCGTCCGCGTGCTTCTCCTCGGAGCCGCCGGTGAAGCGCGAATCGCCCCGCTCCCTATGGACGAACTCGCCGCACCCGCACTCGACGACGATGTCCGAGTAGCGGGCGGCGTAAGCGTGGTCGGGATTGACGTACTTCTGGCGCCGCCTGCCGGTCAGCCCGTGGAAGTCCTCGAGCGGCCACGACCCGGCCAGCTCCACCGCGGGCGTGATGTTCCGCCCCCAGTCGATCCCGTCGACGTCGCCGATCGTGAAGAACGCCGCTGAGTTGTGCATGCCCCGGATCTGCTCGCGCAAGGGCGCAACGGCCTCGCCGACGGCGGAGAGCCCGCCGTCGTCGGCCACGAGTAAATCATGCACGCAAATGGCCCAGGCGCCTGTATTCCGTCGAGACCCGGCGCCATCGCGACTCGTCCCTTGTCATATATATTACCACGGCGCGCGGGCTTATAAGTACCACCGTCGCGATCATCGCGGCGGGTCTGGCGGGCCGTCAGCGTACAGGAGGACTTATAAGGCAGCGTGGCATATGTTTGATTGNAATGTCAGAAGCAGTACCCGAGACCGAGAAGGTCGAAGAGGAAGACGAACAAGACGAGACGCCGTCCCTCAGCAAACAGGCGGAGGAGCTCTTCGAGACGGTCGGCGCAGACGAGCTGCTCGAGATCGAGGAGCCGGACGACGTCGAGGCCGAGGCCATCAAGCGCGTCGAGATCCGGGCCGACTACGACGCCGAGCTGGACGAGCTGGACGACACGCAGGACGCCCACGACGAGCTGGACCGCCTCTACAACNACGAGGAGCTCTCGCTCGCAAACATCGGCCGCCTCTACCGATCGACCGACGCCACTATCCAGCGCCGGATGGAGCAGCACGGGCTCCCGCGGCGCGGCAACCGCGCGGAGCTCTCCAGGGAGCAGCTCATCGACGAGGCCCAGTGCCTCGCCGTCGAGATCAACAACGCCGACGACTTCGAGCACTTCCGCGACCTCGCCGACGCCGGCGAGGCCGAGACCGTCACCACCACGAAAATGACGGACGAGGGCCGCCACTCCGCTCACACCTACTACAACTACTTCGACTCGTGGTCGGACGTCCAGGACGCCGCGAACCTGAACGTCGCGGAGGTCGAGGACGAGGACGACGGACGACGACGAGTAAGCCCGCGCCGGCCCCCCGGGGGGCGCTTGGCCCAGACGGCAGGGCGCCGGTCATCGCTCATTGCATTGGCTTGTAGCATTCTTGACCGGAGGCCCGGGTTCGAACCCCGGAGCGCCCGTTCCCGTATTTTATGATAGCGCTTATTAAGTAGCACTGCGTACCATGATATGCAATGGCTACAATAGAGTCCGGCGACCAGACGTTGATCGCGGACCGCAAGAAGAAACACACGTCGCTGCGCTTCGAGGCGAAGATGACACTCGAACGCCCGGGCGGCACCGCCAAGACCGTCAAGCTGGACCTCCGCGTCAATAACGTCCTCTCCGGCGACGACCAGATGTACACGCGAGGCGACCTGACCACCGACGGCGCCGGGGCGCTGGTTGACGGGATCAAGGACCACGTCGCGGGCGCCCCCGACAGGCACATGTCCGATAACGACTCCAAGCTGGTCGACGGGCCCGACGACCTCCGCGTCGATAGGATAGAGGTATACGAGACGTCGAGCGTTGCGTACATCAGCCGGCCCCTCGACTACAGTTTCAACGAAGACTGGCCCGAGGACGCGACCGACTCAGACAAGATCCGATGGCTGCTGGAGAACGACCGCACGATGACCAACGGCGAGACGGCCGCGGTCGTCGGGTGCTCGGAGAGCCTCGTGTCGGACGTCAAGGCCCGGGAGGCCGACGAATGCTAGAATCCAATGCCGGCTGACCGAGCCCGATCCGGCCCGACCCAGACCCCGGAATACCGGGTCCTCGGGGTTCGTACGTCGGCCCGATCACCCGTATAAAGCTCCAGGCACCCGAAGGCCGAACGCGGCGGCGAGACCCCCATACCGGACGCACCCGTGACGGCCATCCGGATCGAGCGGCAGGCGGGCAGCACTTATTAATCGCCGGGTCGTACATATATGCACGTATGATGAAAAACGAGAGGACCCTGCTGACCGCCGGCGCCGGCTCGGCCGCCGTCGCGCTGTTGTTCGTGCCGCCGCTCTTCGGCCTGGTGGGGTTCACCGCCGGGGTNATATCGGCGATACTATACGACGCCAGGAGGGGCGCGGCGCTGGCGGTCGCATCGATTGCGGCAACGATGCTCGGTGTCATGCTGGGCCTCATGCTCGCCCTCATGTAGCCGAACGGGCCCAC
>Ga0065698_103023_pt1 | contig 11204 bp, 9 predicted proteins | sample AntLakMe24m_30um_FD_59087 | JGI IMG/M metagenome (GOLD analysis project Ga0065698, IMG submission 59087) | Hypersaline microbial communities from Antarctic Deep Lake - 24m 3.0um v2 (version 3) | ecosystem: Environmental > Aquatic > Non-marine Saline and Alkaline > Hypersaline | place: Deep Lake... | reverse complement strand
ATCTCGGATGAACTGTTTGTAGTTCTTAAACGTCGAAGACTCAGCGCGACCGCATCACCGTCATCGATCTCGGATGAACTGTTTGTAGTTCTTAAACCTGGGTGAACTCTATTCGACTCAGAGAGACGTTCAAATCGATGGTTGTGGCTTGATGAGGCACCCAATCTGTATCAGATGAACGCCACCACGGCTGAAGTTACGAGTATGGTGCCAACTCCGTCACAAGTTTCAGATGAACTTCAGTGAGGTGGGTGCTCGCATGTACTTCTCATCAGCGAAAAGAATAATTACCATAGGATAAGTAGATAAATCGAGACAACACTGTGAGACTACTAGCACGGTTACACGCGCGGGCTGATGCCGCATACGACAACGCGTATCACCACAAGCTCCGAGGTCGGATCTGGCGAGCGTTACAAGACACGGAGTACGAACAGTATCATGACGAAAACCACCCACCAGGATTCAATTACAGTAACCCCTTCCCGCCGGGAGATATGCAGGAAGGGGACGAGCGAACTCTGCTAATTTCGGCCCCCCAAGAGCAACTACTGGTCGATGTTGCAGAAGACCTGACCACCGATCGCGAGCTCAATATCGGCCAGATGCCGTTCCACATCGACGAACTCACCTCACTGTCACCGGATGTCGGCGAACCAGGGAGCAGCGGAACGATCGAAACTGGCACTGGACTCCTCGTGCGCATTCCACCATGGCGTTGTGACGATTATGGAATTGAGAATCCCGGCGAAGAGGCGGTGTATTGGCAGCCAGAACACACAATCGAGCCACTGCGCGAGCAGGTCGAAGCGAATCTCGACCAGAAACATGATCTGTTCAGCCCGGAATACCTTCCCGGCCCAAGCGACACAGAGGGTGATCTCTTCGAGGGATACGAGCTACTGAAGACGTTCGCTGTCCCGCTCCAGGTAACCGCAGACCAGGAGCTAACCTTCGTGCTCTCGAAGTGGCAGTTCAACTACACCGTTCGAGACGATGACCATCGACGCCACCTCAACCTCGCGCTGGACTGCGGGCTTGGGGAACGAAACGCGCTGGGATTGGGCTTCTGTAACCTGGTCGAGAAGCGCAACCCGTACGGCGAACCCGCGGCGGAGGTCCACGGATGAGTCTGCTCCCCGAGCCGTCGACGTTCGAGAAGCGTTACAGCGACGACGAGAAGCTGGCGAGCGAGCTGCCTGATCGACCGATCACCTCGCTCCGCGATCTCCAGTACGTCTACGGGCGTCTATACACGCTTGCAACCGCCGGAGGTGGCGAGTACGCAGCCTACCTGACGCCGGAAAAATCGACCGACCTGTTCGACGAGCCCGAGAGCCTACTCTATCTCCGCGTCGATCTGAGTGGAGACAAGCCCCGCCTCGACCCCGACCAACCGATCGGTGTCGAGAGCTACGGCGAGGAGAAAGTCGAGGCAGTCGCCCACTCGTGGTATAACGCCGCAAAAGGATTCGACCACAGTGTCACCCACCGAACGGGCAAGAACAAAGAGCCAGAGAAGGTCGCGGAGTATCTCCACGAACGACTCACCGCGTGGGCAGCCGACGACGTGATCCAAGAGGCTGTCGCCGATCACGAAGACGGATGGATCGTCGACGCGCTCGCCGAACTCGGCGAGAGTGAGGGACTTAGAGAGCGCATCGAGACCGCCGTTGAGGAACAGCTCGACGGCAAGACGACGGCGCTCACGACCGTCGCAGTCAAACTCGAGCCTGACGGCGAGTATCTCCTTCCGGGTGAGGCGAGTTCCGTGTTCAACGAAGCAATGCGAGCGCGCAAGCGATCGAAGCTCGTCTCGAAGGGAGAGGCTACGGACTCCATCGGTGAGGCAACCGATCTCGTGACCGGCAATCGAGGCCCGACTGTCGGGACAGCTGAGGATCCGCTGAACTACTTCCTTGGCAAGCAGCTTGAGAAGTTCCCCGGGTTCGATCCAGACGAGGCGTGGCGGACGCACCCAGTCTCGGAAGACGTTGCAGTGACGCTGATGAACGCGAGTACGTTCGTCGACGCCTGCGACTACTACACGATGGGAGCGAACGTCTACTACCTCCCGTACTTCTTCGGGCGGCTCGGTCCGGCAGACGCGAGGGACCTCTACGGACTCCTCTACGACCTAGTACACGCCGGAGAGATGAGCCCGCTAGAGAGCGCCTACCGAAGCTATCAGGACACCCCGCGACTGCAGGAAGTGGGAGAACGCTTCCGGTTCTACGTCGCCGCGGTGATGGAACACCAGACGAAGCGCTTCGACGTGTTCGGCGACAGCATGGACGGGACGCTATTCTCGCCCGTCGAGCTCACTAGAGCTCACCAGCGGGTGCTCCAGTCGTGGCTGTACGACGCGGAGGGTGACGCCGACCACCCCGGTCCGGGGCTTCGAGCCGTGTTCCCGACACCGGACAACTGGGACATCTTCGTTCCGGAGGAGTCGGCATTGCTGAGCATCCTCGCAACCGGTTGGTACTTCGAACAGACGTTCGCGCCGGCCGATGACGACGACGCCAGCGCCGACGACTACCGGATCCGTGCGCTCGTGGCTGTGCTCTCGGGCGAACCGCTCGATGTCGAGATGGTGCTCACAGAGTACGTGGAACGACTGCTCGAGGACGAGGGCGAGGAGTTCCCGAGCTTCCGTGTCTCCGCACAGTACGCACAGCTCTGTGCGCTCGCCGAAGCGGGGCTTCTCACCGGACGCGACGCGTACGAACCGGTTACAGAGCCGCGGCAGTTGACACACAACCATACAGACGATATGCAACAGGACACACCAGCCCGAGCTGACGGTGGGAACGTCGCCGCGGCTCGGGAGACGAAACTCGAACAGTTCCTTGAACAGACGCCGGCGCTCGCGGAGGATCAGCCTGAACGGCGTGGCAGTTTCCTCCTCGGCGCACTGGTCGGTCAAGTAACCGGCTACCAGCAAGTCAGTGAGGGGCGCTCGACGACGCTAATCGACCAGTACCCGATCAAGGCCGTCACAGAGTCGAAGCTGAAGCGCCTTGCCAGCGACGTCCTCGACAAGAACGTCATCTACTCCCGGGAGAACAACATGTCCGGGACGATGTACCGTGAAGTCGTCGACCGACTGGTAACGACGCTTCCCCGGATCGACATCGACGGCGATTGGGAACTCGACACGACAGACCTCCGGTTCTACTACTCGCTGGGGGTCGCCTATGGGATGAACAACTGGGCGAGCAGCGACGATGAACAGGCCGACGACCAGCCCGAAACCGAGGAGGAAGAAGCATGACTGACGACACATACGCCGACGACAGCTACGACCCCGTAACGAACCGCTCCGAGATCGTCTTCTGCTACGACGCCGTCGACGCCAACCCGAACGGGAATCCCCTGAGCGGGGCAAATCGACCGCGGATCGATCCCGAGACCCAGCAGGCGATCGTGACGGACGTCCGGCTGAAGCGCTACCTCCGCGACCAGCTAGACGACGACGGCCACGGCGTCTACGTGCGGAACGTGAAAAACGATGCGGGCAAGCAGTCCTCACGTGAAGACCTGCTTGCCGACCGGATGCGTGAACTAGATCCGGACGACTGGGACCTCGGCGACCTGGACGACGACGAGGCCGCCGAACTCCGCGAAGAGGTGTTTGGCACCTTCCTCGACGCCAGCGCCGACGTACGGTATTTCGGCGCGACGATGAGCGTCGACATGAAGGGGAATTACGAGGGGTTCGAGGACTACCTCCCAGACCACTTTACCGGCCCTGTCCAGTTCTCGCCCGCGAAGACGCTCCACCCCGTAACCGAGAACGAGGAGTACAACAGCCTCACTAGCGTCATCGCGACTGGCGAAGGGAAGGAACAAGGTGGGTTCGACCTCGACGACCACCGCATTCAGTACGGCTTCATCGCGTTTCATGGGTTGGTCGACGAGAATGGTGCCGCTGACACGAAGCTCTCCGAGGCGGACGTCGAGCGCCTGGACACCCTACCGTGGCGCGCGATCAAGAACCAGACAATCAGCCGGAGCAAGGTCGGCCAAGAGCCACGACTCTACCTCCGTGTCGAGTACGAGGACGAGAGCTTCCACCTCGGTGGGCTCACTCGCGATCTCGATATCGACGAAGAGCACTCGGCACCTGTCGACGAACTTCGGAACGTTCGGGATTTCATGCTCGACGGGACCGATCTCGTCTCCCGGTTGGGCCGCCACGCCGACCGTATCGCCCGCGTTCGTGTCGTCGCCAGCGACGTGCTCGACGTGACCGTCGGCGATGAGGTCTACACTGCGGGCGACAAGCCCAGCGAGCATGGCTTCTATGACGCGCTCCGCGAGGCTGTCGGCGACGCGGTCGAGGTCGTCGACGTCTACGACGAGGCTGCCGCGACGATGCCCAAGTGATGGCCCAAGAGTCACTTGAGAGCTGGACCGACGAGGGCGACGGGCTCCCAGAGACGTGTCTCTCGTTCGAACTCCGCGGAGAGTGGGGTCACTTTCGACGGGTTGAGGGGAACATCGTCAAACAGACGTACCGTATCATTCCCCGGACGACCGTCGCCGGCCTCGTCGCCGCGATGCTCGGACTGGACCGAGACAGTTACTACGAGGCGTTCAGCCAGAACGTGTCGGCTGTCGCGGTGGAGCCGATCGACGAGCTCCGAGCGATCAATATGCCGATGAACACGCTCTCGACGGCCAAAGAGCACATGACGACGATGCCCAGCCGCGGGCATGCACGGATCTCGATGCCGGACCCGTCGGAACTCCGCCAGCAACACAACTACGAGGTGCTGGTCGAACCGGCCTACCGTGTCGACCTTCAGCTCGCGAACGACGATCTCCGAGGCCGACTGCAGGACCGACTCTGCGATGGGACGTCCTACTACCCGCCGAGTCTCGGCCTCTCGGAGCATCTTGCAGAGGTCACGTATCTCGGCGAGTTCGAGGTAACGCCACACGAGCGCGAGACTACCAATGTCGATTCGGCGGTACTCGAAGCCGTCGATAGCGTCGAACTTACCCCTGAAACGGAGGTCAAAGTCGAACGGTCACCGGCGTTTATGGCGGCCGACGAAGGTGGTCGGACGACGACAGCGTTCCAGTCGATTGCGTACGCAACTGGAGCGGAGCCACTCCGAGTACATGATGTCAAGACTCACGAGGTCGACGGTCGACGGGTGATGTTCTCGTGAGCCGCGAGGGGGCGTAGTCATGGTCGATTTCACCGACCGACCGTCACACATCGGACCAGACGGGGAACAGATCCCACTCGAAGAACATCTCGACGATGTCCGCGAGCGGGTCGGATGGCTCGTCCCCGACGACGCCGAGACGCCGGAGGGGAACTCACTCTCCGAGCTGGCGGAGGTGGTGACACGAGTCCACGATTTCGGAAAATTGACCGCGTGGTTCCGCGAGCATCTCCTTTCGGACGACGCACAGCCAACTGGACCGAAACACCACGCCCCCATATCGGCGCTACTCGCCCACTACGCGTTGGAGGCACGCGGGTTCGACGGCGCCGATCAGCTCGTCGGCTTTCTGGCCGTCGCGAGACACCACGGACGCCTCCCCGATACCGCCGACTACGTGCACCGAGCGAGCGTCGAGCAGTCCGGACGGATACAGACACTCTACCGGTCCGACGCGCTCGAACAGGCAGCACACATCGACGAGACGGTTCCTGAACTCGCTGAGGCACTCGTGGACCGAGCGACGGGCGGTGCTGGAGACTGGGAAACGTTCCACGAACGGCTCGCCGATTCCGATGCAGCCATCGAGCTCCCGTGGGTCGCGGAAGCCGTCTGTAGCGGCCGGCGACTTCGCCCCGCACCGGAGAAACTTCCTCCCAGCTTCTACGAGTCAGTGCTACAGGTCTGGAGTGCGCTCGTTTTCGCCGACAAGGCGAGCGCGACGTACCTGTCGACCGGAATCGAAATCGGCCGGAAGGCCTACCGATCGCCGACCCCTGGGCGGCTAGAAATCGACGCGTACATCGACGAACTCCAGACTGAGAACGCTGAGACAGAGCTGGACCCGCGCACGGAACAGATGAACGAGCGGCGCGAGGACGCTCGACAGGAGGTTCACGCTCGCGCCAAAGAGTTCGTCGATGACGATCGGAACGTCGCGACGCTGACGCTCCCGACGGGCATGGGGAAGACACTCACTGGACTGGACGCCGCCCTAACAGTGCTCGAGGGGAGTGAGATGGCGTCGAACCCTAACGAGGGGCGTCTTGTCTATGCACTGCCGTACACGTCCATTATCGATCAGGTGGCTGAACAGAGCCGCGAACTGTTCGGGACCGGTGAGAGAGGCGAACGGCTCACCGTCGACCACCACCTTGCGGATACCCTCGTCTCGCCGCCGGACGAGCCCGAATCAGTCGCCGACGACGCCGTCGAGAACGTCGCCGCCCTCCTCGGCGAGAGCTGGCGGTCGGGGATGGTCGTGACGACATTCGTCCAGGTGTTCGAGAGTCTGGCCGGGCCGACAAACGCCCGCTCGATGAAGCTCCCCTCGCTGTACGGGAGCGTGGTAGTTCTTGACGAACCGCAGGCGCTGCCGCTCGAGTGGTGGCCGCTTGTGGACCGGCTGGTCGAACTGTTGACCGAGGAGTACGGTGCGTCGGTGATCGCCATGACGGCCACTCAGCCCGAACTCCTGTCTGCGGGCGACCGAGAGCCGTTCTCCCTTGTCGCGGATCCTGATCCGTACTACGACGAGCTGGACCGGCTCGACTTCGTGCTTCACCCGTCCGCGATCGCGATGCTTCCCGGGCAGGACAGTGAAGAGAGCGATACGATCGACGACGACGCGGAGTCAGCAGCACTCTCCTACGACCGAGCCGGCGACCTCGTCGCGACCCGGGCCGACGACGGCGATTCGGTGTTGGCGATCTGCAACACGATCGACAGCGCGCGTGAGCTCGCCGAGTCAATTGCCGACCGAACAATACCAGTGGACGTCAATGAGGTGTACGACGAACTGCTCAACGACGCGGATGAATCGACCGAATCGATACCGCCCAAGCGAACGAGTGCCGACGCGGCCCGTCGACGACGCTCGGGGCAACCTCTGTTGGTCCACCTCACGACACGCCACCGGCCGTGTGACCGACGCCACCTCATCGACGTGGCGTCCGACCTCGCCGAAGCGGGTGAACCAGTGTTGTTCGTCTCCACCCAGCTGGTCGAGGCCGGCGTCGACGTGAGCTTCGACGAGGTCATCCGTGATTTCGCGCCGATGGACAGCCTCGTGCAGGCTGCGGGTCGGTGTAACCGGTCATACGGCCGCAACCGTGGGCGCGTGACGGTCTGGCAGCTCGCGCCGCCGCCGAACCGCGAGACAACGCCCGCAAGCGCGGTCTACGGTCGAGGAGAGAGTCTCACCAAATTGACTGGCCAAGCGCTGGCAACGGTCTACGACGGTGACCCGATGCCCGAGCCAGACGTTACTCGAAACGCCGTCGAACACTACTTCGACCTGCTCGATGGGCGTGACGTCGGTGCCGACGAGTACGTGGAATACCTCGAGCGGGCAGAAGCCGAAGAGCTCGGGCGACTCTCGCTCATCGACGAGCGGCTCGCCGTCGACGTGATCGTGACGAGAACGGCCGATGAGCGCGAGACCGTCGAAGAGATCCGGCGAGCGTTCGGCGAGTACCGGTGGGACGACCTGGACGACCTCGTCGAGTCGACCGCGGACTGGCAGGTCTCTGTTCCCGTCTACCCCGGCGACGACGACACGATGGAGAAGCTCGCTGCATGCGAGCCGCTGTTCCCCGACACCGACCGACTGGTGCTCGACGGGCGCCCGGGACGGCATGACGGCTACTTCGACGCCACCGACGGCGTCGTCATCCCTGACACGAGCGTGGAGGCACGTCTACTGTGAGCGATCCCGTCTCTCGGCTGGTGGCCACAGCACAGGGCGACGCCGTCGACAACCCGTTTCGCGTCACTGGCGTGATGATGCAGTACTACTACGTCTGTGAACGCGAGCTCTGGTTCGAGAGCCGGAACGTCGAAATCGACCGGGAGAACGCAAGCGTTGCCCGAGGGACTCGCGTCGATGAGTCCTCCTACGGCGAACGTTCACAGGAGAACCTTCGACTCGGGATGATCGCTCTCGACCTACTTGAAGACGGTCGGGTGGTAGAGGTGAAACCCTCATCGACGTTGACAGAGCCAGCGCGAATGCAGCTCTCGTACTACCTCTGGTACCTCGACCGGGTATTAGGCGTCGAACGTGAGGGCGTGTTGGCACACCCGACTGAGCGTCGACGTGAGGACGTTTCCCTCGACGACGACCGATGCGACAAAGTCGAGTCGGCAATCCGAGGGATTCACGCGATCGTGACCGCGGACAGCCCGCCGGAAGCCACTGAGAAACCGTACTGCGAGTCGTGTGCCTACCACGACTTCTGTTGGGTCTAATCATGGACAAGAACTACCACATCTTTTCGGACGGCCGCATCGAACGGAGCGAGGATACAGTTCGGCTGGAGACCGATGATGGCGAAAAAAAACATATCCCCGTCGAACACGCTGAGGCGATCTACCTGCACGGACAGATCGACTACAACACGCGGCTAATGTCGTTTCTCAATGACCACGGCGTTGCTGTCCATGTCTTCGGATGGAACGATCGCTATGCAGGGTCACTGATGCCCGAACGCGGGCAGACGAGCGGTCGAACTGTCGTCGAGCAGGTCCGGGCGTACGACGATCCTGAGCAACGTCAGTCTCTCGCTGCCTCGTTCGTCCGTGGGAGTATCCACAACATGCGGACGAACGTCACGTACTACGACAGTCGGGAGTACGAGCTCGGGGGCGTAATCGAGGAGTTGGACAACGCGACTGCGCGTATCGACGACGCTGGGGATATCTCCGAGCTCATGGGTGTGGAAGCGACGGCCCGGAGAGCGTACTACCAGACGTTCGAGGCGGTTCTTCCCGACTCGTTCGCGTTCGACGGCCGAGAGTACAATCCACCACCGAATCCGGTGAACGCGCTCATTTCGTTCGGGAATAGTATGGTGTACGCAAACTGTGTCTCCGCAATCCGTGCTACCGCACTTGACCCGACCATCAGCTATCTCCACGAGCCGGGAGAACGGCGCTACTCCCTTTCGCTGGATATTGCCGACCTGTTCAAACCAGTGCTAACGGATCGGCTGCTGTTCAGACTGGTCAACCGTAAGCAGATCAGCCGAGACGATTTTCGAGACGAGGTTGGCTCCTGTCTACTTAACGAGGAAGGGCGAACGACGTTTCTGAAGGAGTTTGAGGAGACACTCGAACGAACAGTTGAGCACCCGACGCTGAACCGGAAGGTGAGCTATCAGTATTTGCTTCGCTTGGAGGTATACAAGCTCAAAAAGCACTTGCTAGCCGGTGAATCCTATGATTCGTTCAAGCGATGGTGGTAGATGTACGTCATCGTCGTCTACGACATGGAGGCTGACAGGACCCACCTGATGCTGAAGCTCTGTCGCCGATATCTTGTTCACGTCCAGAACTCAGTACTGGAAGGGGAAATCTCGGAGGGAGATCTAGCGACACTGAAAGGGGGAGAGTTGAAGATCTCCTTCGAGGGAGGGAGAATCAGTCATGGTCTACGAACTCTCTTCGGACCAGTTATTGAACCGTACCGTGTACGGAGACGACCCGACCGAAGATAGTCGGTTCCTCTAACTGATGTCGACCCCCAGGGGGTTTGGGGGGGATTGCGGGTCGACGGAAATGATGAAGTGTATTCCACTGGTAGAGGTGATATGGTGGACAAAATCACCATGGGTTTCAGACGTACCCTCGTGGGGTTGAAGTTTCGGGCATGGTGTCCCCGCCATCGTCACTCTCCCGTTTCAGACGTACCCTCGTGGGGTTGAAGTCGGATCAAACAGGGAGTCGACAGCAACCGCTGCCGGTTTCAGACGTACCCTCGTGGGGTTGAAGTGTCCAGGTGATCGACGGAACTATCGACGAGAACCCGTTTCAGACGTACCCTCGTGGGGTTGAAGTGATCCTCGGCCGTTTGGCCCGCGCCCAGTCGGATGGGTTTCAGACGTACCCTCGTGGGGTTGAAGTCGCGGATCGAGGCGGTTGATCGCATAGAACTGATCGTTTCAGACGTACCCTCGTGGGGTTGAAGTGGATGGTGTCGGCAGTCCCGATAAGCGCCCACGTCGTTTCAGACGTACCCTCGTGGGGTTGAAGTGTTGCATCGCCTCAAGGCTCGGCATCGTCTGCCGGTTTCAGACGTACCCTCGTGGGGTTGAAGTGCGCTCGTTGAGGTCCTCCCGCTCGGGATCGTCAGCGTTTCAGACGTACCCTCGTGGGGTTGAAGTAGATTTGATAACGTCTCCTCCGACTAACACTGTATCGTTTCAGACGTACCCTCGTGGGGTTGAAGTTTACTCATCAGCGCCACCTCCAAACTCCCTGTCGAGGTTTCAGACGTACCCTCGTGGGGTTGAAGTCACTTAGACAGGCAGCTTGCTCCACAATTGTTTTGTGTTTCAGACGTACCCTCGTGGGGTTGAAGTGAGATCGAGGTCCACGGCAACGACATCGAGTTCTAGTTTCAGACGTACCCTCGTGGGGTTGAAGTGGTTGGCGGTCAAATGGGGTTCATCCCGACCGGTTTCAGACGTACCCTCGTGGGGTTGAAGTTCCGACGTTTCATCGAAGTCCGATGGCGTCACGGGTTTCAGACGTACCCTCGTGGGGTTGAAGTTGACGGAATCAATACACGCGGCCATTGCTCTTGTGGTTTCAGACGTACCCTCGTGGGGTTGAAGTGATTGGATCGGCGACAAGATCGGCTGGCTGATAGACGTTTCAGACGTACCCTCGTGGGGTTGAAGTATCAACTCGATGATGTGCGTCTACCTCGGAGACGATCGTTTCAGACGTACCCTCGTGGGGTTGAAGTTTGTCGACCTGCTCGAACGATGCCCAGCCCGCTTGTTTCAGACGTACCCTCGTGGGGTTGAAGTTATAACGAGACTACGCCGATCGCCAACGACACGAGTTTCAGACGTACCCTCGTGGGGTTGAAGTTTTGTCGGCCCGACCGACTCCGGTAAGGGTACGGCGCGTTTCAGACGTACCCTCGTGGGGTTGAAGTATCGTTGCGTCGCAGAACCTCGAACGGCGGGCCGCGTTTCAGACGTACCCTCGTGGGGTTGAAGTCTCGCGAACTCC
>Ga0065698_100168_pt1 | contig 11349 bp, 8 predicted proteins | sample AntLakMe24m_30um_FD_59087 | JGI IMG/M metagenome (GOLD analysis project Ga0065698, IMG submission 59087) | Hypersaline microbial communities from Antarctic Deep Lake - 24m 3.0um v2 (version 3) | ecosystem: Environmental > Aquatic > Non-marine Saline and Alkaline > Hypersaline | place: Deep Lake... | reverse complement strand
CAAACTAATATCTTCATAGTAAGGGCGTGGTTGTATCCTGATTCATATTCATCTGAATCTAAGACATCCCCTGTATCTGAATCTGTAATATATGGCTCTAAACGTATATTATTTACTGTTTCTACACCATAGTTGGCGATAATAATTTCAGATTCTACTGTANANTTTGCTGGAACATCTGTTGCAGCAAGGCTAAAGTCAACTACGCGAACCCCATCTCTTTCTGGAGCATCTTCTTCGTCATATAAATATCCATCCGTTATTGTAGATAAAAGAAAATCGGATGTAATATATTGACTTTCTTCCTCGTAATTATTTATATTATCTGCGGCACCTACACCTGACATTGCTATTAAACTTAATATGATAGCAATAACAAGTATTGATGTATATAGTAATTTTTTGTTTGTTTTATTCGAACTAATCATTCTTTGTATGTATTATATGTCTAAAACCCTAATAGAATAACTATTATTACGTATAACAATATAAAGAAATCTTAAAAATATATTAAATATAATTAAATCGTCAAATTAATCATCATCCATTCTATATGTAAATGTGATATCTCTATCATCCCCAATTTCGGGTGCATTATATTCATACCTAACGCTCCCATCTGCTGAACTTATATCGATTCCCGGTTGTCTATATTCATCGACATTATTACAATATGTAGGTTCACCATCTGAACCAGATGTTCCTGTGAAATCACCAACACATCGTTGCTGTGTATCTGCTGATTCAGCAGTAACTTCTACACCAATTACACCATTATTAAATCTATCTCGAACTTCTGCCTCTAATCCAATCGAACTACCTTCACGAACATTTGCAGATTGCGTTTGAACGGCTATATATTGTTTTTCGAGTGATTCTGTATATGTTCTCTGACTTTGTGTAGTTAAATCAATTCTAGCCATTCTCAGATTATACGTTTCACCTTCAGATAATACTATTTCTATTGTGCCATTTTCCGTACCTTCACGAACTTTCTCAACAAATCCGCCATCATTATCTGCATCAGCAGCTCTTTCTTCAGATAATGTCTCATTCTCTGCATCAGCAGCTNTTTCTTCAGATAATGTCTCATTTCTCCATGTATCCACACTTAATCTTGTAGGTAATTGAATAGTAANNGGAGAGTCAGATTCAACATTAGTTACAGATACAGAATTCATTGGTGCACTAATTGGTTGTGTTTCAACAGTAGTTGTCCCAACACGACTCGTAGCAATATTTGACTGCATTGTATATATAGTAATACTTCGACCTTGTATTATTGGTTGTTCTGATTCTTCAACATAACGGACATTTGTATCGCTTCCTCGTGCCTCATCTCTATACATCATACCATGTTCGAAATATATATCTGCATGACTTGTGATTCGATTATAATTGATGCTGTATTCTAAGAAACCCGTCTCGTATTCACGTTCTTCGTCACCCCGCCAAAAATTACTTGCTTCTCGATTATTTGTCGTATTCCTTAGAACTATATTAGNTGATTCATTTATATAGGCTAAACGACCTGAACGTGCAGGTTGTGAAAGTCCAAGAACGTTATATTCAACACCTAAATCTAATTCTTGTGTTTGTATCTGACCAGTAGATGCAGACTGTATTATACTACTTCGTAATCCAGACATATCCTCAGTAATAGTAGTAAAGTGGTCTACTTCTGTACTTCTTTCTTGAACTGGAACGACATTTGCTTGATATTGTGCAGCAGCTAAAAATAATATAGCTAAAATTAACATAAAGCCAATCACAGGTGCGACAGCTTTTGTTGCTGATTTTTGTGTTTTTTTCAGCATGAATTACATAAAGTATTGTTATATAGACCTAAAAGAATAACTATTGTTCAATTGAATATAGTGTAATATATGAACATTCCCTTAATGCCGTTAACTTTACAAATTAGTTAGTTCAATTATATAATATGTTAGATATAATTACAACAGATTTATTACGTGTATTAGTAATACTTCCTGTATTACTTTATGCATCATATACAGATATACTAGATAGAAGAGTAGATGACAAAGTATGGGCAATACCTACATTCCTTGCACTTATTCTTTTAGGTTGGGACGCATATGTATCAACAACTCCTGCTAGTGTTGCTTTAGCTGCATTATTTAGTATGATAACAGTCGGTGGAGTATCATATATAATATATCATTTCCGTATATTTTACGGAGCAGATTATAAAGCATTTTTATTAATTGCTATTCTATTCCCATGGCATCCAGAAATTGGTTCACTCCCCATATTTGATTTTGTACAATTCTACGAAATGGGTGAAATATTTAACATATACTCATTTGATAACATAATTAATACATTAGTTACATATTCAGCTATGGACTTATTTGGATTTACGGTATTTGTAAATACAACGGTTTTTTCCATAACTTATTTCGTAATAAACTCTGGACATAATATGAAAAGTGGTTCATTCAAGATATATAAACCTCTCCGTTCCCTTTGTGCTAGACAAGTCCGTGTTTCAGAACTGGATAATATACACGCACAAATTGTAAATGAATCGAAATCTACAAATAAAATATCACAAGGCGTTGAATTTATTCGTAATGGATTAACCGGATTGAGTACAGATTTCTTCAGAGATTATGAAACATGGTACTGTGAAAATAAAACCGTATCACAAAATGTAGATATAAATGATATAGATGATTTAGACTTTGATGCTTTCTTGAAGGATAATGAAGATTGGGCAAGTACAAACCCTGAAGAAGACAAACAAAGAATCCGAGATATACTTGCGAGAGATACGGTTTGGGTAACTCCCGGTGTGCCATTTATCGTTCCAATAACATTAGGATTAATAAGTGCATTGACACTTGGAAATATAATGTATATCGTTTTATCATTAGTTATATGATATAAAACAAAATGTTTTTATCTATAGAGCATAATAGTACCTATATAATGAGTCAACAGGATGAACTAGAATACATACAACATAATCTTATAAAAAATAACACCGTTGAAAAACGAGAATACCAATCATACTTAGCTGAGGAAGCACTAAAAGAATCGACTCTCGTTGTTTTACCAACAGGAACTGGGAAAACTATTGTAAATCTTCTTGTAATGGCAGATAGATTAAATGATAATGGTTCAGGTACATCATTAATGCTAGCCCCAACGAAACCACTTGTCGAACAACACATGGAAACATATCAAAACCTTCTTGATATTAATAACGAAAATATTGTTATGTTTACGGGAGATATTAAGCCAGATGAACGAGAAAAGCTATGGAATGATTCTCCATCTGTCGTTATATCTACTCCACAAGTTATTGAAAATGACTTAATATCTGGTCGGATATCATTAGATGATGTTATGCATTTAACAATTGACGAATGTCACCGCGCTACTGGAGACTATTCATATGTCTATATTGCTCAAAAATATATAGAACAATCCAATAATCCTCTTATTACAGGATTATCTGCATCTCCCGGTGATTCTCGTGAAGATATACTACAAATTTGTGAGAATATTCATGTTACATCTATAGAAGTCTTATCAGAAGATGATGCTCGTGTTTCACCCTATATCCATGACACACATATTGATACGCGGTTCATCGAAATAAGTGATGAAGTGTTAGAAATACGTGACTTGCTCCAAGATATATACAAATCACGCCTAGTGAAATTGTATGAAGATGACTATGTAGATTCTTGCAGCAAAACCTTATCAAACTACAAATTGCGTCAAGCCCGTGGAAAAATTCAAAAAGCTATGCAAAAACAAGAATCTAGCGCATATCAAGCTATGAGTATATGGGCCGAAGCTATGAAATTAAATACCGCTATTAGCCAACTCGAAACGCAGGGTATTGATTCATTCTTGAAATATTATGAACGGTTAGAATCTGAAGTAAGAAGCGAAGATAGTAGTAAAGCCGTTCAAAGATTAATCGCAGATGCTACAATGCAAAATGCTGTTGGAAAAGCAAGAAAGTATAACGGAACATATGCGAAGTTTACAGCATTACGTTCTGAATTAGTCAGCGACGTTAAAATTAATAACGGTAAAGCACTTGTTTTTACAAAATCACGCGATACCGTAGAATCGCTTGTAGACTACCTAGAAGACACGTTCGATGTCGCACGTCTAGTTGGCCAAACAAACAAAGAAAATAGTCCGGGCATGACGCAAACAGACCAGAGAGAAGCAATACAGAAATTTAGCGACGGAGAAACAGAAGTATTGATATCTACACAAGTTGGTGAAGAAGGTCTCGATATTTCCGAAGTTGATTTGGTTGTATTTTATGAACCTGCCCAAAGAGGTATAGAACAAATCCAAAGACAAGGGAGAACAGGAAGAAGTGCCTCAGGTAAAGTGTTAATCCTCGTTGCAGCAGGAACAAAAGATATGGGTTCATATTACAAGTCAAAAAATATAATTGAAAATCTTGAATCTGATTTGAAATCCCTAAAATCAATCGACAACCTCAAAGAAGAAATCGATAAAGAATTGAAACAAAAGAAAGAAAAAACAACATTATTAGATTCATTCGAAAACGACGATGAAGATAATAAAGAATCAATATCATTCGACGTAGATAGCAATGATAAAGTTAAAATTATTGCAGACTCACGAGAACAACAATCTAAAGTTCTTAAAGAATTAGATATGGACCCAGAAGTTGATATCGTAATTGAAAATAACTTAGAAGTTGGAGACTATATCGTAGGTCCAGACTGTGCTGTTGAACGAAAAGATGTATACGACTTTTGTGATACACTTACCGGAGAACGGTCTATGTTCGAACAAATTGGAAATATGTCTAATGAGTATAAAAATTCTGTTCTTTTAATTGAAGGGGAACATGGAAAATTATACACACAAAATGTTCATCCAAATGCTGTTCGTGGAGCACTAGCATCATTAGTTAGTGACTATGGTGTTTCTTCGATTGAAACTATAAATGAAGAAGATACAGCACAAATGTTGAAACAGTTAGCTAAAAGAGAACAAGTTGAAAAAGAATCTAAAGTAAATGCTCACGGAAGAAAGAAAACAAAAACGGTAAAACAACAACAAGAATATATTGTAAGTAGTTTCAAAGATATCGGTCCTGTCGGGGCTGAAAATCTATTGAATCACTTTAGTAATATTAAAGATATTGCTAATGCTGATGTTGATGAACTTAAAGAAGTTGATAATATTGGTGAAGAAAGTGCGAAANATATACATTCTACAATTCGAGTAGATTATCCTACAGAAGATTAATCTAAATCAATCCATTCTTGGATTTCTTCGTAAAATTCATCCATCGAATCTCGAACATCATCTTCACTTTTTGCTCCAACAATAATTACTTTACCATTCGCATACACAAGGAAGGAACATGGATATCGTGGCTTGGAATAATCTAGTGCAGGGAATACTTCAGGCTCATATTGTGCATCCGGTCCAAGACCAATCGATAACNCACTTAAACTAATATCAGAATTTAATTTAGCTAATGCAACTACATTCTGAACAGTGAAATTCAAATTTTCTTCATCGTAATCTTCCTCAATAATACCGAGTTCTTTCATCTCATTTAGAACACGCGTATTTGCTTCCTCAAGTTCTTTTCTATCATCTGCACGAATAATGTAACTACCAGACATATGAAATGTGACTTGGGGGCCGTCGTCACCGTCTACTTCATAGTATAAGCCGGGTTGGGGGCCGTCATCTTGCCATGTATAACTTTTGTCCGATACGATTCCTTCAAGACCTTCTGCTAGTGCATCTGTATCAATCTCTACAGGTAACTTTCCAGAACCGACGATATTTTTAATACCGATATCTTTCGTTGAATCAAATTTATTTGACATATATCTCATATTATATATCAATACTATTACTAATAAAGATACTGACGGAATGATAAGACGATAAAAATATAACCTCACACAAAAAGTTGGCAATATACTTACATAGTAATAAAAACAATTACGTTGTAATGAGTGGATTCAAAGGACATATTCGATACGGATGGTTTTCGCACATAATAGGAACAATTATTATACTACCCATATCTATTATTATTTTAAACATACCAGTAAACTTATCTATCGGTCTTATAGGACTAGCTCTCCCAATATCATTATTCGGTAGCATATTACCAGATATAGACCACCCATCATCCCGAACATATAGATTATTTAGATACCTATTACTTTGTTCCACAATTATTTTTGTCTCAATTATTCTAGGACCACAACAAATACTAATTAAAGATATAATGCTACGATTTATTTCTGAAGTTCCATCTGAGATTATATCTATCACCATAGGACTCTTTTCATTAATGATAGGTATACTAGTAACATATCTGTTTGAAAGAATTCGTCCACCACACAGAGGTATTACACATAGTATGTCGTTCGGATTTATCGTAAGTGCAATCGTGTGTCTAATACTATGGCAATCATATATTATATTAATATCAAATGAATATAGTATGATATCTGCAGGAATTATCTCGTTCTATCTATTCGCTGGGTTCTGTAGCCATTTATACGCAGATGATATGCTTTTATAAACTACATCGGAATAAGATTCATTAATGCAAAAATAAGATATCCAATTAAACCAACCAGTATTACACTGGATACCACAATCTTTGAAACTTTAATATATTCCTCTTTATCTGGTGTTTTTGATAACTTAATAACGCGTTTATATTTATTCCAATCTAAGTATTTGTTGTACGACTTTTTCTGTTTATTTCTTCCCATAGTATATATTATAATTTCATACTATTTTATACCTATGGTCTTTTCGACAAAAATAAATTAAATATCTTCTTCTTCATCATCTTCACTTTTCATTTCTTCAAAGTTCGTTGGTACGACTGTTAAATGATTTATTCCCATACGTATACCATCGTACTAGAAGCGTATATGTCTATCCATACGTGCTGAAAATACTATATATTTACAATATAACTGTAAGTTATATGATATTAAATAGGATAAATTATATAAGNACAAAAAGATTATATAACAATAATGAAAGATAGCTTTAACGCACTTCGAATAGTAAACAAAAGAGCAAAATTATACTCTAAAAATTCAGACAATACCTCAAAACTACGTTCATCCGCATTATACGAACTAAAATACAACGCACTACTAGATTGGGTCGGACACACCGATAATATAGAACTACACTACATAGATAATAAAAAATACTACTGCTTCTACTACAAAAACTATTCATTCCACGTCCCATTCGATGAAATATATGATACACTACCAATTACAGAACAACGTGTACTACACGACTTTGAATCCAACTCCGTACTAAGTGATAATACATACCGAACAGAAAAGAAATCACTAACATACCTATACAACGAACACAACCTAAACGCAAACAACTACCTCCTACAAAATAGCTCCTTCGAAACCTATTGGCCATACCTCCCAATGTAAACTACATTACAGCATACTCGTTCTTCTTAGGTTCATACAACTCTTTACCATCACGACATAACTTCATCAAGTCATGCTCCACCGTCTCTTCCTCAAACTCATGAATCTCAACCATAATCTCCATAATTAACTTCTTCGGCGCTCCTTTATCACCCTCATCCTCATTATCTTCAATCGCTTCCCGAAGTAATCTACGTCGGTCTCTCTGAGATGTAGACTGACTATTCTCCGTCATATCTACATCATAACGACCGTTCTTCTCATCATAACCGACCTCTTCTAACGATGACTGAATAATATTAACCGCTCTCTGAGCGTGATTCTTGTTAGCTTCATCTTCCAACTGAATTCTTGCAGCCGCTTCTGTTAAACGAACGAGAGCTTCAATCTTTCGCGCTGTAATCGAAATCGTACCTTCTTCACCACCCTGCTTACGAATATCAACGTAAAACTCTTTCAATATCTCTCTAGCTTCATCATTGAGAACTGGTGTACAATGCTTCTGCGCATATGCAACATACTTTCTGAATAACTCCGGGGAAATATCAGGAACAACTTCCTCTGAACTATCATCCGGTTGTATACCAGCTTCCAATTGTTCACCTCTGTGATTTGTCATGAGAATATGGTCTGCTAACTGACTATCCCATTTTTCATCTTGCTTATCCGTAGGCGCAAATATAAGGTCAAAACGTGAAATTAAAGCCGGTTCCAAATCAATCTGACCAGCAATCGGGTCATACTCATTCCAACGNCCCTCCTTNGGATTTGCCGCACCAAGTAATGTACAACGAGACTTAAGTGTAGCATTAATACCCGCCTTACTTACACTAATCGTCTGTTGTTCTAACCCCTCGTGCATTGCACTCCTATCAGACGCATCCATTTTATCCAACTCGTCAACACAAGCAATACCCTTATCCGCCAACACAAGCGCACCTGCCTTAAGTGTCCATTTGTCCTCACCACCAAATTCAGCATCTCTGACAGCTGCAGCCGTCAAACCCGCCGACGACGCGCCCTTACCATTAGTCATAATTCCTCTCGGTGACAATTCAGAAGCATATCGTAATAGCTGAGAATTATGCGACATAATCCCATTCGCTATATAATTATGCGTACCCTCAACCTGTAAATCATACATCCACTCTGAATCATAATCAACCTGTTCTACAGATTCAACCTTCTCCCACCGAATGTCACCCCACGCAAGAGACTCTAATCGAATAAGATTCTCGTGTACCTCATGATACTGTTCATCCAAACACTCCGAAACATAATCAAACAATTCCAAAGAACGTTCTGTTACATCATTTGTATTATTAGTAAGATGATACCGATAACCACCCTTAGTTAGACCAGCACCATCTGTAGCTATGGTTTCTTGATTCATCCCAAGAACACTACGCATCTTATCTACGGTTTCCATATCTGCAGATTCTCGTGAATAATCAACATCTTTAACAACATGCAATCTATCAACCATATCTACAACGATATCCTGCAATGTCTTCTTACTCGGATTCTTACCTCCTTGTTCAAGTCCTAACACTGTTGTACGTGGTACACTGAAATCAGACTGATGCATTCCAAGTAACTCACGCGTTTCCTTAATTACAGAACCAACGTTTGGAATAACATCAACATTTGTATTACCCACACGAGAATTTTTCATTAACTCTGCCTGCTCTATTTTCCGATTAGAGTAGAATCCAATTTCGTCAACATATTTACGGAACGCATCACCGTATATCCTTAATCTATAACTTTTATAATCTTTTATATTATTATAGCTTAAGTCCTGAACTTTCTCATTAATCCTACTAGAGATACCAAACGTATCCAATAATTGTTGTAAGTCTTGTAACAACTCTTTACTTACGGATGGAACTTCTAATTCTCGATTTTTCTCACTAACATACGCTTCACCATCAACGTATGCGCGAATAAATGCCTTTCTAATATTTTCTGGTGTACTATACAAACATGTAGGGATGCGTTTATCGTGGGATTTATTAATGAATTTGCTGTCTAATTCATTGAAATACGATGATAAGTTTGTACTACCTTTTACAATTTTATACGCATTACTATTTTCGGACCAAACTTTCTGATATGAATTTATACCAAATAATTCAAAACCGTTTTCTGCAATATCTAATAATTCCTCATCTTGATTTGTAATGGAAATTTCTTTATCATTTATGTGACCTTCTCCGACAATAAGTCCCATAAACGCTGCTAATTCTTCAGACCATTCATTCGGAATATCAATTTTCGATTCATCAATATTATCTGTATTAACATTTAGTTCTAAGTTACCATCATAGGATATAGAACGCGGGACTGCAATGAACTGTCCGTCATCTATATCTTTAACTTTCACTTGGTCTATATGAGCATCACCGTCCGTTTCGAAAAGTGGATGCGTACCAGATGTTTCAATCGTTCGACCATCATCTAATGTTACTTTATAACAATTTTCAACTTGTTTTTTCCACACAGCTTCTACATTCCGTGGTTCTATTTCACCGTCTTTATCCATAGCCATAACCTTAATATTATCATCAAGTTTCTGTATATAATCACCATCTTCATCTTTTGTTGGATTGGTCAAATTTTCCTCAACAAATTCACCAATCGTTTTTCGAATTCCGCCGTCTAAGGTTATGTATGTAGAAAATTTGACACTTTTCCCAGTTCCGGGGTCTCCACACAAGAGAACGTGAATATCGCCTCTTATATTCCCGTCCATTTTGGTTTTTCGGACGCCAGAGAACAGTTGGTATACAATTGCGTCTTTTTCCTTTTCGAGTCCGTATAGTGATGGTGCGGTACTTTCTCTCAGTTTTGTATAAATATCAGGGTCATTAGATAATTCAATAATTTCTTCTTTTTCTTCTTCAGCAATATCAATATCTTCAGTTTCTTGCCCTTCAGTAATAATATTATTCCCATGAATATAGGTACGAAGAATACTCGTATCACCTTGAGAAGAACCACGATAAACACCAATAGCATCTACATTATCCCCAGCAGTAACATTCGTTGCAATTTCTCCTTTAGCAGTAAATGTTTCACTTTCTGGAGTCTGACCACCTTTCGTATTCTCCGGTGGTTCTTGTATCTCAATCTTCTTAAAATTAATCTTATCTGACTGATTTACATTAATCCTAAACGCTTGTTCAGAACGATTATTACAATCTTCACCACTACACACCGTAGGATACTCAAGCTTCGGGTCTAGTGGTTGTTTTATACGCGTGAAGGAACCACAGCGTTTACATTCGAATGCAACAACATCAGCTTTCGGTAATATACCGGTTGTTTTTGAAACAATACCAGATACGCGCACAAGTTTCCCAATATGTTCATCTCGGAGGTCACGAATAGATGGTGCATAATTATCGTATTCTGTGAATAAAATCCGTGGGAATTCAATATCAAGATTATCATCATAATCTTCGATAGCTTTTTCTGCATTTTTAATCCAGAATTCAGGACTCGTAGATAGATTTTCAGCCATATCCTCATTAAATTCTTCGATAAGAGAATAATTTAATTTAATATTCGCTTCTTCTTCATTAGCCAAATCCCGTATTTCTTTATCATAATATTCTTCTAAGAACTCGGTTATAACAGATTTCAGATTTCCATCTATAGTTTTGTCTTCAGTCATTATCTGTCTGTATAGTACACCGGAATCCATATAACGATTACGATTTGTATAAATTTATTTTTATTATACAAGCTACATTATATGACATCCTCCCCGGCGTGAACGCCGGGGTTTCCTCACGCTGGGGGTATCGCTTACCGACCCACGGAGGCAACTTGCGGGTTCGTATGCTCCTCGTTGGGAACTGAG
>Ga0065698_100883_pt1 | contig 11608 bp, 7 predicted proteins | sample AntLakMe24m_30um_FD_59087 | JGI IMG/M metagenome (GOLD analysis project Ga0065698, IMG submission 59087) | Hypersaline microbial communities from Antarctic Deep Lake - 24m 3.0um v2 (version 3) | ecosystem: Environmental > Aquatic > Non-marine Saline and Alkaline > Hypersaline | place: Deep Lake... | reverse complement strand
TATTCCTTTTCTTATTTTCCTTTTCTTATTCCTTTTCTTATTCCTTTTCTTATTCCTTTTCTTATGTACACACAAATAGAACGGTTCTTTTTATGCGAAGCGTCTGTCGTAATTTATCAGATTTGTCTATCGTCTTGTCCCCGCCCGTGAGGGGGTCGCCTAATACTAATAATTAATTGGGTCGGATTTGTTCCAACCTTTCATTCCACCCACAAGGTGGTAATTTAAAGGTTGAATGAAAGGGTCGAATGAAAGGGTAAAATGAAAGCGTTAAATGTAAGGGTAGAATGTAAGGGTATAATGAAAGGGTACAATGTAAGGGTACAATGTAAGGGTATAATGTAAGGGTATAATGTAAGGGTGGAACAAATACGACGAATTCCGGGACTTAGGTTCGTCTCCCATATACCCATATACCATATACCCATCTACCATATACCCATCTACCATATACCATATATATGTATATTCGTCTCCCATATACCATATATATGTATATTCGTCTCCCATATACCATATATATGTATATTAGTCTCCCATATACCATATATATGTATATATATGTATATATATGTATATATATGTATCTATATGTATCTATATGTATCTATATGTATCTATATGTATCTATATGTATCTATATGTATCTATATGTATATGTATATTCGTATCCCATATATACATATATATATGTATATATATATATATATGTATATATATATGTATATATATATGTATATATATATGTATATACGTCTCCCATATATATGTATATACGTCTCCCATATATATGTATATACGTCTCCCATATATATGTATATACGTCTCCCATATATATGTATATATGTATATATGTATATATGGGGGATGTAAAAGAGCCTTGGCTTGATTAATAATGGGTTGGTGAAGAAAAGGGGGATGAAAAAGAGCCTTGGCTTGATTAATAATGGGTTGGTGAAGAAAAGGGAGATGAAAAAGAGAAAAAGGTACCTAATAATGTGAGAAAAAGGAACTAGGCTTTTTTACATACATGTCCCGATCGAAAGGCTTTACATTGCTTTTCCCCATATCACTTTCAGCCGCAATTTTTTCGTTAAATAAGTCTCTATATAATAAATTTATTCTATAAACTCGAATATTTTCAAATTATAGGTAGGTCCGGATCCCCAAAGGGGATCCGGACCTACGGATTTAGCCGTAGGCTAAATCCGACCCAATTAAAGGCTTGGAATGGTCCGCTCCCATATATAAGGTATAAGGTATACGGGAGCGGACCTAAAGTTTTACTTGTTATAAATACATTTAGTAGAATTTTTATGAGTTAGCACCCATTCATTTAATGCGCGAACAGTATATGCTTATGCTTAAGATTCGTATGTCAGGTTTTAAGATCTAATAACGATTACATGGTTATTAGATCTTAAAATGTCTTTTGATGGATACTTTGCGCTCATAAAAAATGCATTGTTTAATAGATTATATAGCGGAGTAAAAATAAGCCCCTCTCACGGGTTCACCTTATTTGGTTTTCTTTTTGTTAAATCAAATATGTAAATATCCGCACCTGTTTTCGTACAAGCGGACCCCTCACGGGACCCGCCGGTACCGGCGGACGGAGTCTCGTGCCCCTCCCCCCGCAGGAGGGGGGTCGAAACGTTCAAGCGGACGATTGTGGTAAATAAAATCTCACTTGCTTTAACCCAACCTAACACGACTCCCTGACATTCCTACATTAAGTATGTTGGTATTTTGGTAAAATTGGTTTAGGTTTACAACCTACGGAATTTTAAATCTAATTAAGCGGCGACTTTAATAAAAAAGAAAAAAGAAAAAATTTTTTATAACTTGTTTTTTGCCACAACAATCCATTGGTGTTGACCACCATTATGTACTGGAGTCGGTAGACCTTGACACCACGCAATATGATCAATAACCAAGTATTGACATACCTGTCAGCCAGGTTGTCCCTCCACAGAACCGAACGTACACGTTTCCGCGTATTCAGCTTATCCCCTACAGACCCAAGAGCTACAGGTCTTAGACCCAGTGACGCCTTATATATTATATATAAGAGAGATTATAAGCGATAAATTAATAAATTTTATTCTAGTATGTCGGAGAAGTGACTTTCAAAGAGCTGATAATAGCCTTTTTAAGAGACCCTTGTACGTATAGTCCATGATCGCATCACGATCGCCTGATCTGCACGCACGAGTGATGTCTCTATGGCAATGAAGACAAAGCACGATCAAGTTAGTATAACTTGAATCACCGCCCTTTATCTAAGTATCTAAGTATCTAAGTATCTAAGTATCTAAGTATCTAAGTATCTAAGTATCTAAGTATCTAAGTATCTAAGTATCTAAGTATCTAAGTATCTAAGTATCTAAGTATCTAAGTATCTAAGTATCTAAGTATCTAAGTATCTAAGGGCGAATGTGATAGAATTCGAAACGCTCATCCGATCCTACCAGATCCCATATATATTGGGCAACACTGACACTTGCAGTTTGCGCGGCGAAAGATCGTCCCACGCAACGCAGGCTTCCAGTGGACAGCCTTTTGAGCCAGTAGTCTGCGATCCTCTGGATAATAGCAACTTAAAGATCCAGAACCATCTGGACGCTTTAAAAGAATTTGTGGATAAACGTTTTTTGTCTTTTGCGGCATGTGTAGGAATAAGTCAATACCATAAGTACGCGGTGTTCTTCTAGCTTTACCCGGAAGATACCACCACTTGCTTGCGCCGTTGTGCTTCTTAAGATGTGTATGCCAGACATAAGCACTAAGCTTACGAGCGTACACACCAGTGGAGCTCTTGCGAAACTGGGGTAGAACACGATATTTCCTATAGAAATATTTATAGAGCCTCTGCCAAAGCATTGGGCCAATAAGGCTGAACTGTTTTTAAGTATTTGCCGTGGTATAAAAGTTGTACCATCTTATCAACATAGAATTGAACTTCATAAAGAGGCTTTCGCCCCTTTCTATAGTCCTAAGTTGGGCGTCGATTATAGAAACAAAACCTTTCAATTTTTCTTGAGGCACGTATATATATAAGAATAAACCTTATTCTTCCCGTGTTTGACTTTAAAACCTGTTCTAAAACCGGCGAAAATGAAAGAATCATCTGGGATGCGGCGAACTAGCGACTTTTTCACATTTAAATCCAAACCTCTGGGCTTTAGGAATTATGCGGCGGCTGTGTCCGTGAGGTCGGCAACTTCAACAGCCTCCTCAGTGTTACACATAACCACAAAGTCATCCGCGAATCGTGCCAGGAGGGACCAGCCTTTATTAACGTCCCCCTCACGGGGCGGTAAAGATCATATAGAGTGACTACTTTTTCCAATGGTCGAGCACGCCAACTGGCGCAGACATGCCATTTAGCGCTATAGTCAGTTAAGAATAGCCCAACGTGAGATATATCTGCATAGAAGCCCAGGTTGGTCCCAAAAGACTGAATTGCGTCGGATATGACCCCATTTGTCGCGCTAGGTAGATTGCAGAATAATTCTTTATGTTTAAATGAGAAAACATAAGACAAACCCTTGATGGTGTCGCGAGTCCTACGACCGCGTCCTATAGAGGGCTTTTTCACAGATTACGCGATGCGGCCCGTGATGTGCTCCTGAATTCCATTCATAACTAAGTTGCAAACACAAGGCGAAATGGGACCTCCCTGAGGGACTCCTGTTGTAGGAAGGATATTAGTAAGATCCTCCTCTAAAACATAGACGCATTTTAGCCACTGATCCATGATGTGAGAAGAAATGATGTCCACCCTCGTACCCTCGTACCCTCGAACCTAACAGATGCGACATTTTCAAGAATAGACTTGTGGAAAATAGTGTCAAAGCATTTCTTGGCGTCGAATTCAATAATAAACTTAGGAGGACCAAAACCTTTTCGTTGCCAAATACACATAACAACAGCCTTATTTGCCTAATCTGGGGACCTATACTGACGATAGCCGAAACTATTAATGTCAGCAAGTTCTTCTTGGACCCTTATACCCATATACCCATATACCCATATACCCATATACCCATATACCCATATACCCATATACCCATATACCCATATACCCATATACCCATATACCCATATACCCATATACCCATATATATGGGTCCAAGAAGAACCGATAAAGATGCTGTAAGGCGCGATCTAAGTAAGTGGGGACATAGATTGGCCTTATATATAGGGTCGCCTTTAGGTTTCGGGATAAGAGTCCGCTTTAGCGGGGAAGCTTTATAAGCTTCCGGCTTCTTAACCAAGCACCACACCTTGTAAATCAGATCCGCATAAACTTTAACCGTTTTTAGACGTTTTTCCGACAAGCCCCCATATACCATATATATGGGACCTAGCTCCCTTCTTTGAAACCGTCATATAGACCGCGAAAGCGCGTAAAGATTCTGTAGGTCCCCCTCACGGGTCCCATATACCTTTTACCTTTTATAAGGGACCCGTGAGGGGGACCTACAGATAAGCCGTCAGCAAAAACAATAGGGTTTTCATCAGATACAATCTGACTTTTAATGAAAACCGAACAGCACTCGACGAATTGGTTTTCAGAGCCAAGAGTATGACCCTGTTGCCATACGAACTGATAAAGTACATCCACCAAGTTTACCCCCCATGGATGAGCAAAGCCCATGCACCAACCCACATAAAGTTTCAAAAGATAAAGTATTGATGGAGTGACCTGCTATTATGTTGCCAGGTGAGAACACAGGGTCCCACTGCCAAACACCGCGGATTTTAGCGGCAACACCACGTAAGCACGTGTGGGCCTCTTCATCGGTCGAAACCTGATAAGGAGCCATAATTTTGCTGGGACCACGAGAATCCCTAACCCCATCTAATACATCCTCCATAAAACTTGATCTTTGAGAGGGTTCAAGCTTTGCTTAACTAGGGGCGTAGTAGAAAGCCATTCTAAAGATGGCTAAACCAAGGAGAAAATCAAGCACGTAAGAATTTACGAGTTAGCATCTTAGCAGCAATCAATTTGTTGGTAGGAAGACCCTGAACATCTTTCTTATAGCGCATTGAGGTTGCAGCCGTCGAGTCTATTAGTGCCCGCCATACCCCGCAGAAGCACACCAATAGGACAGAAAAACCTGGAGCTTTTACGAAAGTGTAAACGTACTTAAGAGCAGCAAGCCCAAAGTCGCCAGGGAAAATGATTTTACCTTTTACTTTATGTACAGTTTCATGAATAGCACTAGGGGTAATAAAGACCTCCGGAGAAGAAGATTCACCTTCCGGTGACTCCTCTTCATCAGGGTCCGCATCCACACTAGTTTCCCCCTCGGGGACTTCAGAATCTGCCGAAGGAACAGGATCTGCTACCTCCTCAAAAGGAGAAGAGGATCCTGTATCCCCCTCATCAACCGCTGAGAGAGAAGTTTTATCAGTCGTATAAGCGTCTCCAGGATCCACCGCCCCCGTGAGGGGGGCTGCGCGATAGGGGCCCCCTCACGGGAACCTGTTCACCACTAGGAACCAAAGCCTGTTTCGCACCTTTCTCCGGTGGGGGAGAAGATGCTGCGGAAGAAGAAGAACCCTTCTTCGCTAAAAGGAACAAAACAATTTTCTATTTAAAATTAGTACTCATATGCAATAATAGTTTAAAGATTTATGCCAAAAATAGAACACCAAGATTTCAGGCAGAGAAACAACAAACTGAAACAAAGCAGGGGCTGAGCGTGAAAAGGGGTGTGACTAGGCGAGCAATACTAAATATACAAGAGGCAAAAAGGAAAACAAGATTGTTAGGGAAATTGATTAAGAAAAAAGGGGGTAGAATACGAGAAAAAGTTACGCATTGAAGAATGCTCCACACAATCCCAGCAAAAGGGGAAAGGCTTCAAAGCTGGAACCACAGTTTGATGCAACAAAGATACGAACAGCTGATCAGGCTGTTCCCATATACCTATATATATGGTGTCAAGTCTAAAGTAAGCGGCCATTACTGGCTTTATTGTCCGTACCTTCTGACGTAGACTAGAGAGACTCCGTTACAAGGAATGCTGAGACTATGCTCAGACAGTAACATCCTACAAAGTTCGATTTGAAATCGCTTCGACCCGGCGCCCTCACGGGTCCCGGGGGCTTATGCTTATTATCCCGTGACTAACCCTTTCTATATACTATATAGAGGAGTGGGGCGTTTTGCAGTTTGCAATTTGTTTTACGTTTTACATCCTTATATAGGGTATAGGGGGGTTAGCCCCCCTTATCCCACACGGCGCTATAGCGCCTGTCCCTTATTGGCACGATTTTCCCAATAAAAAGGTCAGAATTTTTTGAACGGATGTAATTGCGGAACAATACCGCAAATTGCTATTTAAATTTATATATAAATTCTAATGAATTGAAATTAAAAGAAAACTAAACATTGTTAATGTTTCTCAAATACGTCATATTGAAATCGTGTTTGTGGATTTAGAGCAGGATCGCAAAAAGGAATTAATCCAATTATGCTTTAATCGTATTTCTGAACTATAAATTAACCTCGAATCCATTCAAGTTACTCGTTTCGTAGCTTTTCTTTTGAAAAATCAACTCCACGTTTTTATCTCTTACAAGCGCACTAATAAAAAAGGAAAAAAGCAAAAAAGCAAAAAAGACACTTCCACTAGCAAAAATATGTCTATGCGTGCAGCTCCATTATTCGCTCACTTTTCTCCACCTTTTAATAATCCAGCCACTTTCAAGATGGAATTTTACACTTACAACCTACTGGATTGAAAATTGTCCTTAATTGACTCTTTACTTTCAAATAATGTTGATAAACAAAGTTTGAAAGTTTTCAGCAATCCCGCAGTTTCCGATAATAGTCTCTTAACTCCTGATGAAGCTCTTTTCTTATTAAAAGCTTATCCACCCGAAACCGTTTGCAGTCTTTTCCCTGAAAGGACTTGAATTATTCAAGGTCTATTATTAAACATTGCCGCGGGCAAGACCGATTTTATCGGCCCCAAAAAACTAACTCCTGAGTTAGTTTCTCTTTCCAAACAATATCTTGCCACTTTCTTATCGTCTTCAAAAGGTAAGCAAGATCCGGCGCCGTCGCCAGTTATCAATATCCCAGCTACGGAAATACGTCTCTATACTGAGGCTTAAATACCTATGGCTATTGCTATTGTTAGGACCAAAGCTAAATTTGAAGCTGATTTAGCACCTAGATAACTAAATACCAATCAAACCCAATGTGTTTTTGATGCTGCTACTTCAGGTAAAGTTATAGGTAAAAACCTATCTAAAAATTGAATCTTTAAGACAAGAAACCCCCGTAGCACGCTTTAAAGCTGCCGTACAAGCTATCGAAGATCGTCGTAGTGATTTCCGTGAACAATTGTTAGCCCTTATTATAGAATTTATTCCAGAAGAACAAACAAAAGTCGAATTTTTAATGCAAACTTACGAAGAAGAAGAAGCGACTAACCCACGAAAAAAAGCCACTAAAAAACATATGCTTTTAGCTGATTTTATTATTCTCCTTGATAATAAGTAAGTCACTACTGAGTTATTTGAAACTATTATCAAGGAGAAAATTGTGAAAAATTTCGTTTTAGACAAATCTTTATATGCCCAATTATTTGAAAACAAACTTGGTTTCCCTATTACTGAGTCTTTCCGCGATGGTAATACAACTCCAAAAACAGACTCGAATATTTAACGCGCATGCCCCCCCCCTCGGGGGGGAGACGTTTTCTTATATAGACGATCTGTTCGGTAAGGTCCCTATATATAGGGACCTTACCCATCCTTTCTCCCCTTACTATAGGGTCACCGCGTCATATATGACGCGGTGATCCCCTCTAAATTTAAAACAAATAATAATTGAAAAAATTAAAGAGCAAACTGCTTACGAATATTTTTTTAATTAAAAAGAGGTTTATAAGTGGTGGTTTTCCTTTATGGAAAACCACCACTTATAGCCGTCCCATATATATATATGGGACGCCGGGCAACGCTGCTCACGCGCCAGGCTTCACAAGCATTCACGATACCTTTCCCCCCTTGCTATAGGGTCACCGCTTATATCTGACGCGGTGACCCCCTTAATATAGGGTCACTGTTTATATCTAACGCGGTGACCCCCTTACTATAGGGACTATAGGGTCACCGCTTATATATGACGCGGTGACCCCCTATATATTTCAAATAAAAAAGAAAAGAAAAAAAAAAATAAAGAGCAAACTGCTTACGAAGATTTTTTTAATTCAATTGTCTTGTCTTATATCCCCTATGGTAGCTTGTCGACTGCCTTATATATACTATATACTATATAGTATATAATATATATTATATAGGAAATGGACTTTATGTCCATTTTTGGTAGCGTTTTCGCCGCGGGGGCCCTGCTTGCGCATAAAGCGTGCTGTCCACCGGCTTAGCTCTAACGTAGGTAGTGATTTATCCCCCGTCTATGCGCGGGGGTCCCTGCTTAAGAAAAAAAGGTCCGGTTTTACTAACCGGACCTGGACAGAAAATTACCTGCGAATTTTTTTTACCTGGGCCGCTCCGCTCTCCACACTCTGCACAGGCCCGGTATCCCCCTTCCGGGGGAAAACGGTCCTTCAATGCCTGGATTATCCCCGCGCGTAGACGCGGGGGCCCTGCTTGCACGAATAGCGGGCTGTTTCCAGTTTAGCTTTCCACAATGGGCGAGGCTAATGCCTCGGTCTTTTAATAAAAAATTTTCATTTTTTATTGAGCACAGTTAAAAAGTTAATTTATTTAAAAACACAATTCCGTTTTTTAGAGGATCAAAATCCCCTGAAAAATTGTTCTCCTAAACTTTTTTATGAGAAATATTTTCTAATCGCCAAAAAAGCATACCATGCGTACTGCGTCTGGCACGCACTTGGATTGTTTCAAAAGCAAAATCTTCGACTTTAGTTGTTAAAGCATTTCAATTAAAAAGAAAAAATTTTTAAGAAATTTCGGATAAATTTCCATATCCGGGTTTGTTTGGTTTAACCATTCTAAGAACAAGTTCTTAAGTTCTTGAGTTGGAATAGCTAAGGCCTGCACCTTAGATTTATTATGTACACATTGTGTAGCCACAAAGTTTTTGTAATAACTTTATATGTTGACGCTGCAATTCTTCTAAATAAAGTAGTTTTGATGCTAAATCTTCCTCCGTTTGTGCAAAAGAAAGAGATTCATTTTCTTTTATGGGTCCTGAAGAAGAAGCAGCCAATTCATTAACTTATAAAGTTTGTACAAAAGGAGGAATTTTATTTTCCTCCTTGTTGGGTTCTGCGGAATAAACAGACAATTTATTTACGGCTTCTTCTGCATAAGATTTAGTTTTTAGTTGGTTGTTTTGTACATTTTGTTGCAAATTGTACTGATAAACTAACTCCGGAATTTCTGGTACCCATTTTAGCAGTTTTTTCATGTATTCCGGGGCCATATATTTTTGTGTAAAGTGTTTACCCAAGCTTTCCGCCACTTGCTGTCTTTTATAAACGGGTTTACCTATCTCCTCTGCATTTGATATCATGATTTCTTTATCTTTATATTGAATCCTTTGATAGTTGATGACACGTTCGCTTTTGGCTTTCTTGCTTTCAGCTAAACGATACCGATCTGGAGTACCATAAAAGTGATGAGGATAACCTTTATCATTAGTTGACATTTCTATTAAAGTAAAAATATCGAACACGGGTTCTAATTTTTGCAACATTACTAGTCTGTGAGTAGGATTTCTAGGATCAAAAAGAAAACGTTCGTTTTGATCCCAGTGCTCCGGATAGATATCTCTTGGTTGTTTTACAGTAATAGCTGCCAGCAGAAGCATATAAACGCTAACATGCATGTAATAACCTGCAAGATTATCATATATTTCAGTTCTAGTTCTTTTACTAGAACTGAATTTCTTTTCGTAACTATTAGTAGCGTCTACTTCAGAAGTGCTAACTGGAGTGACTATACGTTTTAGTAAAGGAATAATTATGATTTCTTGGAATAATTATGATTTCTTCCTTTTCAATTTCTCGATACGGAGCAGTACAGCATTCCAATGAGAACTTTTTCCAATAAAATAATGTCTTTTCATTCATAATTTTTCAAATTTTGACAATATAAAATCAATCTGCATAGATATTACACAATATCCTATTATCACAATATTTTTTCTTTTGTTCTTTTGAAGGTATGTTCACATGAACAGGCCTTCTTATAAACTATGAAAGATTTACTACTAACTAAATAGTTTTTTCTCTTAAATTGTTAGCAGGCGTGCAAACCTAAAGGGGAGGAGAGATAATATTACGTCCACCGTTATACTAAACATTTTCTTTCCTTTGCACAATATTAAATAATTTTGGGTATTATTTAAAATGTCCTGATTTTGCTTAAGTTTAAAACTATAACAAAATTCTTTTTTTCTAATATTTTTCTATTTTTTTCTTTATTTTGCAAATAGCTTTTTGAAAAAGACAGACTAAAGAAAGGTCAGGTTTCAAAAACCTAACCTGACCCTATAAGACAGGTGAATTCTTTTTCTATGCAAAAGCCTATTCTATTATACCACTAATCCTGTAGAGAAGGGTCGGGTTTATAAAATCCGACCTTACCTGCCCCTATAATACATACTTATTCTTCCCTCTTATCGTAATACCTCTCATTACAAATAAAAAAGGAGAGGAAAAGGTCTGGTCTATTGCCCCAGGAATGTATTTTATGTACATTTCTGCTTGTCTGTTCTATTGCCCCGGGGAATGTAACTTTTTTGTCCAGGGGTTGCGACTTCGCGCCTGGGAGCTTTACTCCGCACTTGCCCGCTTGTGCTAGTCTCTTGCCCGGGAGTAGACTTTATGTCCACCTTTGCGCTTTCACGCTGGGAGCGGCAGACCCGTGAGGGGGGCCGGCGCTTATCGCCGGTCCTTTCTCTTGCCCCGGTAGATGGTAATAAGCCCTCTGTTCAGGCTTAGTCTGCACCTTTCGGGCTTGTCACCATCTAGCCTGCCCCGAGTTACCCCAGGAATGTACTTTATGTACATTTCTGCTAGTCTGGTATCTTGTCGAAGGAATTTTAGCGCCTGGCGCTAAAATCTCCACCCCCATATATATGGGTATATGGGTATATGGGTATATGGGTCCCGCCGGGGGCGGGTAAGCTACTCGCAGACTTGTCGAAGGTCTTTTCGCGTCAGGCGCTAAAATCTCCACCCCCATAAATAAGGGGCCCGCCGGGGGCGGGGAAGCAAGTCGCAGATCTCTAACCCCCTTATATATACGTCAAAAGGGGGTTAAAGTCTGCGACTTGCCCCTTTCTCCGGTAGTCCCTTAACAAGCCCTCAGTTCAGGCTTAGCCTGAACCTTTAGGGCTTGCCTCTCCACAGGGCCGGTTTACTAAACCTGCCCTTTCCTCTCCACAGGGCCGGTTTAGGAAACCCGCCCTTACCTTACACTCTCCACAGGGCCGGTTTCCTAAACCGGCCCTTTACTTACACTCTGCTATTGTCTATTTAGTTATTTGTTTTTACTAATTAAATAGGGCCGGTTTATCAAACCGGCCCTTTCCCCGATAGTCCCTTAACAAGCCCTCAGTTCAGGCTTAGCCTGAACCTTTAGGGCT
>Ga0065698_100217_pt1 | contig 11620 bp, 15 predicted proteins | sample AntLakMe24m_30um_FD_59087 | JGI IMG/M metagenome (GOLD analysis project Ga0065698, IMG submission 59087) | Hypersaline microbial communities from Antarctic Deep Lake - 24m 3.0um v2 (version 3) | ecosystem: Environmental > Aquatic > Non-marine Saline and Alkaline > Hypersaline | place: Deep Lake... | reverse complement strand
TTCTAAGATGAATACGCAAAGCGTATTTTCAAATTGTAATATAAAAATAAAAAATAATTGTTTTTAATATATATACCGTAGTTCTATTTTGTTTTTTATGCAAGAACCCGGTTAATTGCTCGGTCGAAGTGCTTTTTTGTAATTGTAATTTCTTCTGCTTTTTCATCAGCATTATCACCGTGTTCTTTTGCATGTTCTCGAATTGCCTGAAGGGATGCATTTCGAACAATTGATTCAAGGTTTCCACCAGTAACGGTGTTGTATTCATCCATTGAACCAATGATATTTCCGAGTTGGATATCATCTGCGATTGGTTTGTCTCGAAGTAGAACCTCCATAATTTCTCGCCGGGTTTTTCCATCAGGAAGTCCAATTTCCATCTGTTCTTCAAATCGACCAGACTGAAGAAGACGGGAATCAATATTATCTACATTGGTTGTTTCACCGATAACAGTAATTGTTGGGTCATTTCGAATTGCATCAAGTTCAACTAGCAATTGGGAAATAACACGTTCTTGAGTACCAGATGAATCCATACCCATTCCAGCAATAGCATCTAGTTGTTCAAAGAAGATGATTACTGGTGAAGCCTGTTCTGCTTTGTTAAATAGGTCTTCAATCTGTTCTTCGCTTTCACCAACATATTTCTGGAAAATTGATGCACCGTTAACACGGGTGAAGTTAATATCAAATTCTCCCGCTGTAGCTTTGGCAAGTAGTGTCTTTCCAACACCATTTTCACCATGGATAATAACTCCCGCAGGAGAATCTGTATTTGTCTGATTGAATAGTTTAGACCGTTTAATAGGCCATGCAACAATTTCTTCCATTTGGAGTTTTTCATCTTCTAGTCCACCAACATCATCAAAATTAATAGATGGCGTATTCGTAGACATACTTCGAAGTGCCGTAGGTTCTACGCAACTCATAGCATGATTAAATTGCTCCATTGTGACACTAATATCCTTAACTTCACCATCAAGAACATCTTCTACAGTAATATTATCACCGTCAAATGAATTTTGAATTGAATCTAATGCGGCTTCACGAGAGAGAGCCGCAAGGTCAGCCCCAACAAAACCGTTTGTTTGTGCTGCTAGAGCATCAATATCTACATCATCAGACAGAGACATATCTTTAGTATGAATATCAAGGATTTCTTTTCGACCAAATTCATTTGGTGCACCAATTAGAATTTCACGGTCAAATCGACCACTACGTCGGAGTGCAGGGTCGATTGAATCTACACGGTTTGTTGCTCCGATAACAATTACGTTATCATCCGAACCAATACCATCCATTAGTGACAGAAGTTGTCCTACAAGTCGGGTTTCAGCATCTCCACCATCCCCTCTCTCTGTACCGATGGAATCAATTTCATCAAAGAAAATGATAGCTGTACCAAATTCGCGGGCATCTTTGAAAATCTTTCGAAGACGTTGTTCACTTTCACCAGTGTATTTGCTCATAATTTCAGGTCCGTCAATCTTGGTAAAACGAGCTTTTGTTTGGTTTGCAATAGCCTGAGCAATAAGTGTTTTACCTGTTCCGGGTGGACCATGCATAAGAACACCTTTCGGAGAATCAACGCCAACTTGTTCGAATAGGTCAGGGCGACGGAGTGGAAGTTCGACCATCTGACGGATATCATTTAATTCAGAATCTAGTCCACCAACATCATCATATGTTACATCTCCAAATGACTTATCTACAGTATCTTCTGTATCTGCATCTGGTGTACTATTAATAGATTCTATTGTAGGCATATCCATAGATAGATTCGCATTTTTATGTTTACCCTTCTTTACAGTAACATTAGAATCAACAACAGCGCCGATTTCAGACATTTGAACCGGCGATAGGGGGATATCACCATTAGAACGACTATCTGGATGCGCATACCCGATAAACGAACCTTCAGGACCAATTACAGTCACTTTATCTCCACTCAAAACACTTTGATGGTTACCCAGAGTGTTCATTTGGGATTCTGTAAGGGGGACCTTAGTCGAATCATAATTGTTCTCAGATTTAATAACGTTAAGTTCTACTTTTGCCATGTCTATTTCATATATAGTACGGGGGATATACAAAGCTTTCTATGTCATATAATATATCGTCGTTAAAATATAGCCCCACATTATATATTATATTAATCCTGCGTGTATAGTATATGTCTAAAGCAAAAGTAATCAAGTTATAAATTACGATTATATAATCTCACGACTTATCGGGGGTATGCTAATATCTTGTTGGCTTTGTATTATTTTTGCGAAACCAATTTTATTAGCTATTGGGATTATTAGTTTGATTTTATTGGTATTTACACTCATGAAATTGAAATAATAGTTAAATATATGGGGGGTCTTTTTGAAGTATATATTATGACAGAAAAAGTAAATACAGCAACATCAAAAGTTGGTGGTAGTGGGCATCTAAATATTAAAAGAACAGAACGGAAGGAAGTGATAATATATGAAATATTTGATACTTCTGAAGGACAAAATTATACTATCGTCGTTGATAAAAATGGATTTAAAGCTCAACAACAAGAACCAAGAATGCGTGGAATTACAAATCGTAATGATGCTGATAGAACTCCGGCTCAGCAATATGTATTTATGCACAATGAGCATATAAAATTAATTTCACAAGAAAAACTTGACGTACGGTTCTAAATAATAGTTAGTTTATTTATTTCAAATTATTTTATTAGTGATAAATATATTTATTTAAAATAATTTATACTATATATAAATAGTAAAATTACGACATTAGATGTTTAATTTTATGATATCCAATTCGAAGTTTTAACTTTAAAGAGTCTAACGTGACATCCTCCCCGGCGTGAACGCCGGGGCTTCCCGTACCGCAGGTGGGATATTTGCTGGTCTACGACACGGCTTGTTCTCTCATGTGAAACGTCCTGCTCTCGCGGTCGAACAAGTATGTCGATGGCTGTGCCACACAGCCGTTACTCCTATCCTCACCATGAGGACTCGGAGTTATCTTCTGCCGCATATAACCTATGTAGAACCAGTTACTTAATAGTTGTGGATTACCGTGGAATATCCGGTCAGAGTGTCATCGGTGGACTGGTCAGCAAGTGTCGGATTCACACCCGCCGTAAACGGCGGGATTCTCACCTTGTGAAAAGATAGTATCGTTTTCTATTTTATAATATTGATATTAAACACTCCGTAAAATTGTTTTAATCCGATTTAAATAACAAAAAGCGTTAATACCTAACAAATCTTACGATGTTTAGATGATGGATGATGAAGAATGTCTTTTCTGTAGAATTGTCGATAATAAAGAACCGGCAGATATAATATTAGATGATGATAATTATATCTCATTCTATAACCGGTTTACTCGCCACAACGGACACGCACTAGTTATACCGAAAGAAGATGTATGTAGAGTTAAAGATATAAAAGATATGGTAGCATATACAGAGTTTATATATAAAGTTCATAATTTAATACTAAAGATATATAAACCGTTATATGCTGAAGTAAAACTAGAAGATGGTGATAAATATAAGGGTAACGCAAATCATGTTCATTGTCACATAATTCTTTATTATGATTCTTAAATATTTAATTTTATATAATATTTATATGGTTAGAACACATATGATATAATATGAATAACGAAAATCTACCAAATCATGATAATGCAGATGTAAACATTGAAGAGAATGAGGCTCTTGATGAAGTTCAATCTTTCATAAGGCGTAATTTCCCGCAAATTCAGATGCATGGCGGAAGTTCTGAAATATTAGATGTTGATACAGATACAGGATATGTCCACATCGTTCTTTCCGGCGCATGTAGTGGGTGTGGTATATCTCCAATGACGATACAAGCTATGCAAAGACGTATGTATCAAGAGATAGATTTCGTTGAAAACGTTGACGTAGATACAGGGATAGATTCATTAGGACAATCAGAGCAACCGGTTAATTTTTCAAATGAAGATGATGAAGGAGATGATAATCCAAGTGTTAATGTCCCATTCTAATCATCTGAAGTAATCCATTATATTTCGTAATATCCTATTTTATCATATCATATAATTCTAAAAATGTCAAATACATAGTTTTTTATATTTCAAATTATTATATTACATAATGGCTCAAACTCAGTTAAATGAGATGGAGGATGAAGATAAAATTGATTTTGACTCATTCTCTAAATCTCAATCAGAAGTTGAAAAATATGCGGCTGGAATGGCAAGAATAATTAGCTGTTCTGTAATCACAAATCGTGATAACTTACCTTCCGCATACCTAGATAATTATACTCATTTTAAATTTGAAAGATATCTTAAATTGAAAGCAGAAAAAAGAGATTCTATCATAACAGTTATAATTCCAATTGAAGGAGATAATTCTACTGGTGATTTAGACTATTGTTATGATTGGACTGGGGCAGATTCGATTGATTATCTAGCTGGTAAAAGAATACCAGTTAAAAATATAAATGAAGATATATTTCGCGTAGAAAAATTTAACAAATCCATATATCGTTTTATGCCATTAAGTATGATTAAAAAACTTATGAAGAAAAATATTATCAAAGAAGAAATATATGGAAAGTGGTCTATGAACTATTTATATAAAATCTTCTTTTATTCTATCTATTTAACACCTATAATCGGCATAACCTACGCAATTTATGCGAATACAGATAGTTCCCCTATATTTTTAGTTTTATTACCATATGCTCTATTAAAAAGTATAGATTATATTTACGCCCGGTGATTTCGATACAGTTATTTAATAATAAATCTCATTTTATTTTTAGTAAACTACAACGTTTTGGGTCGATAATCTTGAGGTGATACGTATTCAACCATCATTTTTGTGAGATTAACTGTTCGTGCAACATCAGACAAACAGTGAAGGACTAAATTCTTATATTCTTCATTTTCAAATCCTGATACGGCTTCTGAACTATCTTCATAAGGGTCAAATGGGTCAAATAGTTCAAGTTTAACAGACGAATTTTCAATCCATGAATCACTAATTTTATCTTCAACAATCTTCTCGTGGATTCCATCCAACGTAGTCATTTCCATAGTACCTACAGAACGGTCAGTCTTATCATACCATTCTTTTAACATGGATGGTTTATATCCATCAGAAATAATTCGAGATTCTAGTTCTTTTGCAGATAATTTATTGTATGGGACATCCAAATTCATATCATCAATAAATTTCTGGAGTTGTGATTTTTTAAATGAACTAAAATCACTAACATCCAATTTTGTTCCTGTAATACTGTTTGAATCAATCCAAGATTGAATTGATTTTTCTGTAATGAATTTATTGTTATTCAATCTATTAACGATTTCAGCCTTATTCATTTTAGAGTAATGAATATCTAGACCCATATCATCTACAAACTTTTGCTGTTCTGATTTCTTCAGACTTTCAATCGTAGGTTCTTCTGTAACTGTTGTATCGAATCGGTTTTTCTGTGAAAATACTTCGTATGAATCAGCATACCAAAACCCTGAAAATGGCCATGGCAAACCGTGCGTGAAGAATCTTGTTCGTAGGAAGGGTAGGTCAAAATCTGTTCCTCCACGGTATGTCTCACCGTTAAATGCGGTAAGTACAGTGCGTTCTTTTGGTAAAGAATCAAGATATTTTGACACACTACGGAATAGCTGGTCTTCCGTTGATAGAACATATAGCTCAATATCATTTAAACTAGAACTATCTTCTAGAATATCGTTATTCAATTCGTCAACATCAATATTTTCTTGACCATTCGTATTTAGCCAAATATTGTATGTTCCTTCATTATATAGTACGATTGTTGTTACGATATCATTTTCACCCGCTTTGAACCCTGTCGTTTCAATATCAAACGGTACGAAAAGCAGGTCCTTCGGGTTATGATTGAAGAAATTTCGGCTCATGTCTAACTAATAGTAGCTGTTGTGTTAACATAAAACCTTCTATTTGAAGCGGGGATATTATTTAACAAGAATGAGAAAAGCATTCTCGTTAAATACGGGGTTTGTTAATATACACAAGCAAACTCCATACGCAATAAGATACTATTCAACCCACGGAAATTGAATAGTTATGATTTTATTTGCGCGGGGGTTCATTATCTATACTACCATCAGAGTATAGATTCTAATTTGTTAGAGCTTCATTAATCTTATCTGGATAACCAATCCATCTAAGATTATGTAAGTCTCTTTAACTTCCCGTATTATATGTATAGTATCTGTTTGTATTAAATCTTACGACCATATATAGTATAAACTATATGTTGATATACGATAATTACACACCTGAAGGCAGGCATGTTACGAATAATCGCTTGGATGGTGGATTATTTGTCTGACTGTAAAACAGGCCATATCATGTATCCATCCCAAAAAATTTTTAATCTACGCTATATAAGTGTACGTATGAAAGAAAAATCTCTGTGGAAAGCTGGTGGTTTTTCTACGCTCATATTTATTCTTTTTATTTCGGTACTGACCGCCTTACGTGTCTGGAATTTAGAGCCTCCAACATCAATTCAGGCCAACATGATTAGAATTACTACATTATTAATTGTTATTTCTGTTGCGTTTTATTTCCATCGAGGAGGTAATGTTATTTCTGGATGGATACTAGCATTCGGTCCTACATTATCTTACACTCTTAATTTGTTTATCTCACTTTCGGCAGGAATCCCTCTGAAAATAGTCTTTTCTTTCATACCTGCGGTATTAATTTCTGGACTCCTAGCTATTATCGGGTACATCTTACAAATCGGTACAAATATGCTATATGACTATATTGCAGATAGAAGTTACTAATCTGTATGAAATAAATCTTCTATCGGATTGGTGCGAAGCTTCTAACAATTTCATAAAGCATTAGAATAGGGCATGTTTGGTTCTGTAACATATTACGAAATTTTATATGCCATTATATTCATCTAATAAGTATGTCTGTCTGTAACTCTCCTGAATCACCGTTTGAAACTGACAGATTCTTCACATTCACTGTCAACGAGGAGAGTTACAGAGGAAGCATTCACTTTTCCCATTGTTTCTCCGATAACCCTGATTTCGTTGATGAAAATTATACTCTATATAAAATTGTTGAACAAGAAGTATATGATGATACTGAACCTCATCTCGTTCTTCAAAGAGAAACGCATCAAGTTTCAGATATGGAAGTATATGATAAAAATAAAATTGACAATTGGACACCTGTTATGGCAATTAAGTAATTTTAAATTATTTATAAAACTCTATGATAAGTTTTATATTAAAATAGCTCGATTATATTATAACTATATATGAGTGAAAAGACCATACAAGAGCTAATAAAAGATGATGATGAATTAAAAAAATTGTCTGAAAAAACAAGTCTTACGAGTTCAGAAGGCAAAAAGATACTAAAAAAATCACTCGAAAAAGAAGCAATTAATGAAAAATTTGAAGATAGTTCATACAAACTAGATTCATCGATAGATACAGACGAATCTATTATTGATTCTATTAAAAATGATATCCTCCAATTTGTATATTATGTTCAGACAGAATGGAATAAAATAAAACCGTATTTATACCATATCAATGACTACAAATCTGTTGGAAATGTAGAGGATATAGAATATAAAGAGAAAATTAGTAAACTTACATTATATGTACAGATAGATGATGAAGAACGTACTATTCCATTACATTATACTCTTGATACCGATAATGGACCAGATAAATAACTTTCTGCAATAATTAAAATGTTGAATACAGATAGATATCGGCCATCAACATTATTAAATAAAAAAGTTCCTCTAAAGAATACAAATTATGGTTCATATGATATTCATATTTATCCTTATGAATATACATTTTTATCTAAAGCCAAATATAAGATACTTCGAAAATTAGATTCATATCATCTATTTCAAAATAAAGATGATAAATTTACACCTACGCAAAATGTACAACTCATATTACTATTTGTAACGTTATTCAGTACAGTTATAACATATATGCACGTAGAAAATACAACATATTTCAAATTATCAATTCTTGCTGCATACGCATCATTCCTGTTATATATGGGTTCAATAGTATATAAATAAAGTGAATACGATATTTTGAATTAAATATAGTACAAATCTATGTAACACACATGATTTAGAAAAAGAAACAATAATATGATAGGAGCATGTATTATATAATATGACTGTTGCATTTGGTTACGAACTTAAAAACTATATTGAAGATGATGAAAAAATACAAGATTACGTACATAACAGTTATAAAAAGTTGAGTGATAAAGAAAAAAATAAATCATATCATAAAACGAAAAGTGATGTAGATGTTTCTCCTTTGTTTACATATGTTAAAACTATAGGTGAGATATATCATGGTATATGTTTAAAAGTTCCATATACTGCTGACTTAAATAGCATAAAAAATAGATTATTAAAAATTACACAGGATGAACTAGATGTTACAGATGTAATTATATGGGAAAATAAAACCGATACAGAATATAAGATATATATTGAATGTGAAGAAATTCTCAAACAATCTATTACAGAACATGGTGATTTAAATCCGGGGCAAATTCCTTCGGAGATNTATAAACTTCGTAAAAACAAGTGATTAATTGCGGCTAAATTTTACTATATTTTTCATTAGAAATTATATATGAAACGTATATTCTGATTTAAAATGTCAGATAATCTCACTTACAGTGTTGTTAGTGGGATTTTCACTGCCTACGTAGGACTAAACGTTGTTTTACGTTGTTTTAAGAATAGACTCAAGTCTAACGAACCTAGTTAATACAATTAAACTTTACAACAACGTAAAGTCAACTTGTATAACTTCGGTAATTTGGCTTGTTTTGGCCCCACTTTGGGACCTCGGTAACAGAACCCCACTAACAACACTGTTAGTGAGATTTCGTTGTAACCGTACAAAAGTAAACACAGTATAAAAGAGTTTTGATTAAATAGTGATATTTATAAATTACATCAAATTTCAGTTTTCATCATAACCATCAGGGAATCCGCCGAAGATTTCTTTTGCTGTATCCATACCATATGCATTAGCATAATCCTCGAATTCTTCTATTTTAGCTTTTTCAAGAGCATTCGTTGGATATGCTCTACCTTTAATCAGTGCCTTAAGATGTGATTTAATTGATTCAGCATATCTTTCATTTACTTGATTTTTCTCTGAAATTTCATATGCTAGTTTAATATCTTTGATGGGTTGCAGAGGTGCGGTAACGGTTTTAAATAAATCCAAATTAACAGAGTCTCTTTTATCCATATTATATCGATATTCTTCAAGTACACCGAAATCAAGCGATATATTGCTTAGTTCTGTATCTGGTCTTTCATCTGTTTTATATATGTAATATTTACCTTCTTTTTGAGAAGATTGAATTTTTGCAAATAAAGAAGCTTCTGGAGAACCCGAAACGCATAGTTCTGAAATATCACTACTAGGTATTATGTCGTGACTTATTTTTACCGTAGATGGATTAATATCTCTGTTCAAAGCTTCATAGTGACCCCCATTTTCAATAGTTATATTTTTATCTGTAATTTCTGTTGTAGTCCAATAGAATGACATATTAGTATGTTCGTTCTCGTATCTTATAAGAGTAATTATTATCGCCGTTATTTTTCAGAATACAAATGCCTTGTTTTTATTTTTCATCATCTTTTTTTGATTCAAGGTCATTAATTTTATTTTCCATACTATCTAAGTCTGTAACTGGGTCAGGGGATTCATCTTCTACTTTTTCTGCTTTTTCTACTTGTTCATCTAACCATGAATCTAACTTAGAAAGTGCATCTGGTTCGTCATTATTCTCTGTTTCAGAATCATTAATTGGGATTTTTTCCGTATTATCGTTTGAATTTTCTTTATCGTCAAAAATAAAATTTGCTACTCTATCTGCATTTTTTTCAGAAACAAAACGACCTGCTACTTTTTTCGTTTCTCGTTTTAGAATTCTTTCTCTAATTCCCATAATTATATTATAGTGTACGTCCATATAAATTTGTTTATTTTATCATCAGTATAGATAATACAGTATATATTAAGTTAAATTCATCACCTTATATTTTTCTCAAATATAACTGGATGCTTATTTAACCCGAACTGAGCTAATCCCATTATAAATTCAACAACAGAAACCAATAAATATCCTGTATGTTCTAGTTGTATTCCATAGTATAAGAAAATACCACTAAGACAGAATAATATTATAACTATAACATCAGCAGCATTTATCGGTATCGTCATATATGTATATAATTCAAATAACTCTAAAAGGTTTACTAAGATACAATCTCAGATAATGGGTTATTTTTGTTATTTCTAACAATGTATCCCCAGAATGACGGTCTANAATAAAGTAATATTGGAATAAGTGCGAGCATTCCAATTCCAAGCGTTAAACTACCTATAGATATTATTAAAATTATTAATAAAGTTAGTAATAATAAGGATATAATATATGATTTTATGTAAAATTTACTTGTAATAAGATTAAAGAATTCTTCGTTATAAACTTCTTTATAATCTCTTTTGATTGCGTACATTAAGCTAGCAGCAGGCCAGAGATACATAGCTAATATACAGAACATTAATAATTGAGGTATAATAAAACTAAAAATAAACGATAGAAATATAATTGAAATGATAGGTGAATACACAAGAAGACCTTTAAATCCTTCTTTCATTAATCTATCATACGATTCGAATTTTGGAACTTTATTTCCATGTAACGCAGATTCACGAATATCTAACATATATCCAATTAATATTGCTAAAGGGATAATAAGTGGACTTAAGAGAAATGCCGAAAATCCTTGAATAGAACTCCCATATTTAGATTCTGTATCTGAGAAAGGATATTTAAATGAATATTCTATTGCACAAATTAAATCATCAATACTATCATAAATCATTATATAGTATAATTATGTATTTGTTAACTAAAAAACATATCGGTAATACAATGTAATCGAAATATATATGGGATATGTATAATATTTTTTATATATGAGAGAACAAAATAATAATTCAGATACTAGTATAATTGAATTTGTTAGTTATATTCCACCAAATGTACCACGAACTTCGCCTCATATATATTGGGCTGGTAGCGTAAAAGATATTTACTTTGACGTAAAAATATCATCTGAGAGTTCAAATACATTTAGTTATTCCATATCCATTAATGAAAGACGTTCTAACATGGCAGCAATTAATAATCATACTCCAAATATAAAAGACGGGAAAGCAAATTCACGGAAACGAGCACAAAATGCTGTAGCTCAAATATTTGAAAATCGATGGGGTAAAAAAGTTAGATTTTCACACACCAATTCTGTAAAGGGATATCCATTCTAGAATAAATTTGTTATTATTAATTTAGGCGAATGTGTATGTATTTTACTATTTAAATTAAATAATTTATTTATTGTCTTCGTTCATCTCTACGTTTTTGTTCTTTTTCATTAACAAGACTCATTAGCCATGATTTGACATCCTCTCCGCCCTGAACAGCGAAGATTCCCACGGCACTGCACCGCTGAGTTGGGATATTTTAAGATTT
>Ga0065698_103459_pt1 | contig 11647 bp, 8 predicted proteins | sample AntLakMe24m_30um_FD_59087 | JGI IMG/M metagenome (GOLD analysis project Ga0065698, IMG submission 59087) | Hypersaline microbial communities from Antarctic Deep Lake - 24m 3.0um v2 (version 3) | ecosystem: Environmental > Aquatic > Non-marine Saline and Alkaline > Hypersaline | place: Deep Lake... | reverse complement strand
CCCCCCGGTACACTGCCCCGTGCAAACACCGCCCCTATCACCGCCAAAACGGTAAACTAACTGCGTGAAAAGTATGGTCGAATATTCAATATAACAAATTACTGGCGTCAGACGCGCGTCTGACACCAGGGGAAAAGAGTAAATCACCCTCCAAAATAACGGGGTTTCTCCCGGTACTCAATCAGAACATCACTTCACGAAACACGCAACGCAGAATCACACCACAAAAGTAGGACCGCGTCTCCGCTCTGAAACCAACCGGTCCTAAATCAGCATCGACGTTTCCTCAATCGCACTGGACCGGTTGCTGGCAGATGCCTGTTCAACCCGAATCCGGTGATTCGCAGAGTCAATCACCTCATCGTCGTGTGAAACGACAATCGTCTGTTCCACACCGTTATCCCTCATCCGTCGGACCATCCCGTCAATTCGCTCCACGTGACCTTCGTCAAGGTGGATCGTTGGTTCGTCAAGGATCAATGGTGGCATGAGAGTACCGCCACTCATCGCTTCAGCCAACAACTCGTAAATCGCGCACCGAAGACTCAGATTGAAGAGCGCGCTCTCGCCCCCGGACAACTTCTTCGGGTCAAGTTCCTCATCCGTCTTCTCGATGACCGTTGCTTGGTATTCGCCGTCCAATTCGATCCGAGCATACGAGTCGTTCTGGTATGTCAGGTCGAAGAGCTGATTCAGTAACTGCTCTAGCTTTTCCACGTTCTCCTGCCGCAGGTCACGGCGAAGACCCGTATACATGTGCTCAACATCTTCCATCTGTTCATACAGGCTTTCCAGTGACTCAATTTCGTCATTAAACTCTTCCTTTTGCTCTCGGAGTTCCTCTAAACGCTCAATCGAGTTCTTCACCTGCCCTTTCCGTTGCTGCTTCTCACCGATGGTTCCCTCAACGGATTCGATTTCATCCTCGACGTCAGAGATATCGGAGGCAAGTGACTCAACGCGATCTTGCGCAGTTTCTAACGCGTCTTCATCGATATCCTCAGCAAGAGACTCTCGTTGCTCTTCAAGCGAGTCTAGCTGTGACTGCTTCTGTTCAAGTAATTCTTCCTTGTGGTCGATATCCTTCTCGTGTTCACTGACCGAGGTCTCTAACTCCGTCTGTGCCTCTCGAATATTCAATAATGCGTCCACCAACGCAATCTTTGCATCCACAGTCTCCTTTTCACCTTCCAACTTGGAGAGTTCCTCGTTCACCGCATCAAGTTCTTCACACACGGACTCGTGTTTTTCAGTGTGATCTGAGACCTTCTCCTGGTGTTCTGCGACAGCATCACGGCATTCTGCGATTTGTTCTTTCGCATCGGTAATCGCAGTCTCCTGTTTCTCCAAGAGCTGCTGAACGTTCCGCTTCTGCTGACTTGCATCGCTTAGCTCATCAGCGACATCTTCTAATTCGCTAATCTCTTCTAACCGTTCGTCGACGGCCTGAATCTGTTCTCCAACTTCTTCGTAGGTCTCCGTGTGCGTTTCAATCTGCGACTCTAACTCCCCGATCCGGTTGACGTGTGGTGCGTCCTCCACGTCTTGCCCACATTCCGGGCACTTCCCCTTGTCCTTCAATTCCTTTGCCCGTTCCAACTCATTCTTCGCCGCCTTCCGGTCACCACTGACGGAACTCCGTTGGTCAACCAACTCTTCACGGTCCTCTTCTAACGACCGTCGCTCATCAGAGAGATCCTGTGGCGTTACATCTGCTTCCTCTAATTCGTTCTGCAGCGAGTTGATGCGGTCTTTCTGCTCGGACAAGTCTGCCTGCAGTGACTCGTATTCCGGCTGCAACTCTGACTCCAACTTCTCTTCGCGTTCCTCAGCTGCTTCTTTGTTTTCTGTGACTTGGGATTCCGCTTCCTGAATCGCGTCTTTGAGCCGATCGCGTTCGCTTTCCAGGTTATCAACACGGGCTTGCTTCGTCGCTATCTGCTCTGTTATGGAACTCCGAGAGTCAGTTAGTGCGTCATGCTGAGTCTCCAGCACGTCAGTATCTGCATCATCGGCAATACTGAGATCCAGACTGGCTTCTGAAAGACGAGTTGTGAATTTGTCGTCCTTGTCTGTGATCTTCTCCGTCTTCGTCTCGACTTGCGCCTGCAGTTCATCGCGTTCCTTGGCGAGAGACTCAACAGACTTCTGAACGGTCTCGATTTCCGCATCAAGCTCTACGATATCGTCTTTCAGTTCCTGTTGTTCCTCGACGTTTTCCTGAACAGTATCTCGTTCCTCGATCAGGTCTTCACGCTTCTCTTTCAATGATTCTAACCGGTCCTGTAGCGATGAGAGGTCGCTATTCAGTTGTTCTAATTGCTTGTAGGGCTCATCGTCTTCCTGTTCCTGAATGACGTCCTTCCGGTCTTCACGGAGCTCACGCTTCCGGTTCCGAACGCGCTTCACGCCAACACGAATATCGCTGGCTCGTTCCTTGTACGTCTCTAGTCGCCCGATCTGCAGTAAGTTGTCGATGAGGTCTTGCCGTTCTTCTGGACTGGCACGGATGAGTTTCTCAATCTCTCCCTGCCGGACGTACGCGCAGTTGAGGAATGCAGACGCGTCCATGCGGATCATCTGCTGGATCGTTGAGTCTACGTCAGTGGCACCGGACAAGACTTCATCCGGTGTCTCTAATTCGCAGACTGCCTGTGTGACGCGGTCACCACGAAGCCGGACTTCACGTTTGACCGTGTATTCCACGTCATCTTGGCGGAACCGGAGTTGGACGGTCGTGGTGTCTTCACCGGTCGTGAGGATATCTTCTAAATTGGAATCCCCCTGGCGCAGTGCGTCTGAACCGTACAGCGCGAAGAAGCATGCTTCTAACAGCGTCGATTTGCCGGACCCGTTTCGGCCGTGGATAACGGTGACGCCTGGTTCGAATTCAACGGTTTCGTTCTCGAAACACCGGTAATTGGTGAGTTTGAGTTCTTCGAAGTACATTGTTCTGTATTAGAGGTCTGATAGTCGCATTTGCCCGTCGCTGTCGGTTGATTCGCTACTCTGGTTTGAACCACCGTCTGGATCTTCCCCGTCAGTTCCAGGTGGAGTGGGGTCTGTTTCCGAGTTGTTTGATGAGGCTCCCCCGGAGTTGTTCACGTCCTGGTCTTGCCCGCTCCCATCAGTGTCTTCTGACGGCGTGGCAGGCTCGTCAGACTGTTCTTCAGTCTGTGCCGGGTTCTCCCCGGCATCACCGGGAACATCGTCTGGTGAGGTGTCTCTGTCAACGTCAGATTGGTCACGGGAGTCAGGCACTGCGTCACTGTCCGTGTCTTCATTCTCACCAGTGGATTCGTTCGGGGAGTCTGTTGGGAGAGTGGCCTCCGAGGGGTCATTCGCAACGAATTCCTCTGGATCACGTTCGTCGAGCATCTCTTCTACCTGCTCTTCCGACAAGCTCTTCAGGTTGCTTTTCGGGACCCCGTCAATATCACGAGCGAGGTTTTCTAACCCGTCGGCAACAGTACTGAGCCCAAGTTCGGGCTTCCGGTCTTTCACGGCGTCTTCCGGGTCTTCAATCGTCACATCCCGCAGTTCCGTGTCTATTTCACTGAATTCACGGCGGTCGTTGACCCGGACAACGAGAGCTCCGTCACGTTCCCCCAACCGGCGTTCAATGTCAGCTGGCGTGACACGGTTCCCGTCTCCGGTCAGCGTGACAATCAGGATAGAGTCACTCGGGATAGTTTCGTTCTCTAATCGCGTCAGCACTTCCTCTGTTCCGTGGTCTGGTTCCATCTCAATATCGACGTATCGGAACTGTCGGGTGTCGATTGTCTCATGGGAAATGGAAACGTCGCCGTTCACCGTAACGATGTTATACCCGCGCTTATCGCGTTGGTCAGCAGCTGTGCGTTCAGTAGAACCCGGGTACGTGATTGGGATATTGTCGATGCTATCGATCTGAGGCTTGTGATCGTCTCCAAGCAGTAATGCATCGAATTCAACAGTGGATTTCGCCAGTATTTCACCCATGTCCCAATCACCATGTGGGAATGGAGTAAACAAGCCGTGCCCGACGAGAAATGCCGTGTCAGTTTCGGCTGGTTTGAACTGGTAATCCAAGCGACTCCGCTGTCCGGGGTCTACGTAGTCTTGACCGTACAGGGTGACGTCATTAACTACGTACCCGTCATATCCGAGGTAAACAGCCAGTCCGATATCCTCTAGGAACGATGGCCATTCACGATCGCGTGTACTGTCGTGGTTCCCAACAATGGTGCAGAATTCGATACCAGCGTCACGAAGCCGGTTCAGTTGCTCAACAAGCTCAGAAAGCGAATTGATGCTTGGACGGCTTCGGTTGAACAAATCGCCACTGTGGACCACGACATCAACATCACGGTCAATGGCTTCTGTGACGACTTTCTCAAATGCCTGTCGGAAGTCCTCTTCCCGTTCCGGCTTGTGGTATTGCCGGTACCCAAGATGGGTGTCTGCTGTATGAAGGATATCGGTACTCATCTACAGTCACACACTTCATGCAGTTTATTAGTGCTTTGCAAATCACTCGTAAGATAGCCGAGAAACAGACGATAACCCCATTAAAGAGTCAGGGAACACCGGTCATCGAGTGCCGGCGGTAGAAGTAAACCGCCGCGGGAAAGTACTCGACGAACGGCGGCATGATGAACGTGAAGACCCCCCAATAGAATGCCTTGGGCTGCCACCCGTATCCAGCAGGTGCCCATGGTTTACTCGCACGTTCACGCGAGTGGTACCGGATTGTCTTTGCGTCCTTGTAGACGTAGTACGCGAGGCTAAGGCGTAAGATACCGTAGAGCAACGACAACGCCGAGATAGCATACACGAACACCATGTTATTGTACAGTGTGAATGCCATCATGAGCAAAGCACCTACCAGGAACAGAATACTCCCGAGGAACAGTGACCCGGCGGCAGTCTTCCAGTAATCAGAAACCCGGCCAAGGTCATCTATCTCACCAGGGCCAGACGCACCAGCATGCTGCTGTTGTTGCTGTTGTTGCTGGTGGTGCTGTTGCTGGTGTTGTTGCCTTTCTGGCTGTTGTGGCTGCCGTGACTGCTGTTCACTTCGGGTGCGTGGGGATTTCCTCTTCGATCGGGAAGTAGTTGAGTAAGGTTCAGCGCGGCCACTTCTAGCGATACGGAGCCGATCCTGATTCTGTTCAGTATCGAACACCCATTCAGGCTTACCGTCTACGATCACGTACCGTGGATTGTCTTTCATGGATTCGTGAGAATCTCCAGTGACTACATATCGATGTCGTCAAGCCCAACCTGCTCGGCGGACTCCCCGGACGAAATTTCATCCGCGTTCTTCTTACCGGTCACCTCGTCATCCTCTGCATCATCGCTTTCGTCACTGGCATCGTCTTCCTCACTGTCCGCGACCTCTGATTCAGTCACCGGGTCCTTCTCAGAGTCAGGTTTGCTATTGTCCCCGTCATTGGGCACATCACTCTCGTGAGAGCCCGATTCAACACCTGCTTCTTGGATATCGGTGGACTCGTTCATCTCTGCCGGGAGTTTCGAATCATCGTTTTTCTCGGCTAAGTCCGACTCGTCACTCTCCCCGGAGATGACTGTTTCATCATCACCCAAGATTCCCGGGCTGTCACCGGTGTCTTCTTCAGAGGAGCTGGAGTCACTGGTTGGTGACTCATCCGCAGTGTCCGTGCTTGAGTTCCCTTCTCCCCCGAGTTCCGCCGGGTCACTCGGTGAGTCAGAATCTGCACCACTCATTTCTTCCCAATCCGGGCTTAGTTCAGTCCCGGACCCATCATCGTCTGAGTCATCCATTTCCATCCGGTTACCAGGTGAGGATTCTGGTTCCTCTCCCCGCCGTTCATCCATTCCTCCAGGCGAGGTCCCGTCCGGCATAAACACATCAGGGCTTGATTCGCTCTCATCGGGCTCAGCCGCGGTGTCGTCACCCGTGTCGCTTGCACCCATCTCTATAGCATCAGTGCTTTCGGTGTCCTCTGAACGGTCGTTGGTTGTTTCCTCTGAATCGTCCGAGTCAGTGTCCGGGGCGGTGTCATTGCCACCAACATCGAACGAGTCTTCATTTTCATCTGGATTCACGGAATCGTTGGACTCTCCTGAGTCCCCGCCGATCCCGCCCATGGTTGTACTACTTCCAGTTTCATCGCCTCCGAGAACAACTTCTCCGGGTTCGTTAGACGGTTTGCTTTCTGGTTCCTCGTCAGTCTCGACTTCTGCTGGATCTGTATCTGGCCCGGCTTTCGGACCGGACGTGTTCCGGGCACCTGTTCGACGGACACGATCTCCGACTTCTAACACCCATTCGTTGAGGTTTTCAGTTGCTTCACGTAATTCACCGAGTGTGGCTGTGTTGTCTTTCCGGACCTGACGAACGTTCGTGATGTGCTTCTTCACGTGTTCGTCTTCATCATTTTCGAACACGTGCGGGAACTCGTTAAGCAACCGTTCCGACTCGGTAATAGCCTTCTCCGCTTGGTTTTGGGCTTCAATGACTTTCTGCCGCCGACGGTCCATCTCTTCCATTTCCCGTGCTTCATCTAACTTGTCGCTGATGTAGTTGTCTGGAAGCTGGTTTTCATTCTCGATGTCCACCTCTACAGACTTATTCCGCGTACTCTCCATCGCGCTGACGTGGATGAGACCGCTCTTATCGACTCGGAACGTCACTTCAATGTGTGCGGACGTCCGACTACCGGGCGTCATGCCTTGGATAATGAGCGTCTTCAAGTGCCGGTTTTCACTGGCAATGTCGCGTTCCCCTTGATAAATAGGGATCCGGACAGCTGTTGCTCCTTCATTTGAGGTGGTGAAGACTTCCGTCGCTGTTGCGGGAACCCGTTCATTGCGGTGAATCATGCGCTTGAACCGGTCACCGGAGATCCCGATCCCTAACGACAACGGTGTGACTTCGAGCAACAGGATGTCATTGTCCTGGTTGGCTTTGATCGCTGCACCAGCAGCGACTGCTTCATCCGGGTTCACACGCCGTTTTGGTTCTTGGTGGAAAACGGATTTGACTAACTCTTTCACCTGTGGCATCCGAGTGGACCCGCCGATAAGGATGACCTCATCGATATCTCTCTCGTCTTTCCCGGCGTCGTTCAATGCAGTGTAAATCGGGTCTTTTGTCTGTTCCAGTAAGTCATCGGTGAGCGATTCGAACTTCGTTTCGGTTAACGTCATATCCAGGTCCATCGATTCCCCGCCAATCTCCATGAGGAACGGGAGCCGGATGTTCACCTCAGTCTTTGACCGGTTCGACAGGTCTTCTTTCGCCTCACGTGCTTTCGCGCGGATACGTTCTTCTCGGACCTTGTGTGAGTACTCGTTTTCGTCGCTATGGTGTGGGGATAGCGGGTCTACACCTGTTTCCTTCTTGAAGTTCGATGCAACCCATTCAACGATCCGCTGGTCCCAATCATCACCACCAAGGCTTGGGTGACCGGATTGTGTGATGACGTCGTACTCTTCACCGGCTTCGTCATCCCGACCGACTTTCACATCAACAAGCGCGAAATCGAATGTTCCGCCGCCAAGGTCGTACACGCCAACCGTTTTGTCCAACCCCGGCTCGAACCGACCGTACGCAATTGCAGCGGCTGCTGGCTCCTTAATCGTCTCAACTTGGTCTGTGAATCCAGCAAGTTCAGCGGCTTGCTTAACCGCCTTGTTCCGATCGCTCTCCCAATACGCCGGCGTGGTTACAACGGCTTTCGTAAGTTCCTCTCGGTCAACGTCGAGCTTGTTCGCTGCGTCAGTCCGGAGTTTACGAATGATATCTGCGGCAACTTCTTCCACACGGTAGTCTTCACCATCAACCTCGATGTATTCGGAATCTCCCATGTTCCGTTTGATTGAGGCGATGACGCGTTCCGGATATTCTTTGGCTTTGTTCTGAGCGGATTTCCCGATTAACGGGCGGTTTTGCTCTTTATCTTGCGTGTAGTAGGCTACGGACGGGGTGATGCGGTCCCCTTCGGCGTTTTCCAGGATTTCAGGATCGCCTCCGGAAAGAACAGCCGAGACACTGTTCGTAGTCCCGAAATCAATTCCGAGGACAGTCTCTGAGGTCATTACACATACTTGGATAGAGACCGCTTTTAACCTTTGCCTGCACTGCCCGCCGTGTTTCCACAACAATAGTGTACCGTTGCACCGGTTATCCGAGTTTTCCGCGAAGGCCGAACATGAGGTACATCATGTACAGGCTGGTGAGCGCTGCGACAGTTACGCTGAGTGAAGTGACACCCTTACCTGCAGCCAAGTACGCCACAACGAAACTCGGGAATGCATCAAGTGTGGCGTTGGGGATGTTCACACCGTTCAGAACAAGCGCCGACGAGAATGCTGTTACTGCTGCGATGATGCCAGCATCCCATACTGTAGGGATGACGTTTAGCGAGGTGAAGTACCGTCGGTACCAGATTTCGCGTGATAATCCGTGTGCTGTTAGCACAAACCCGATGATAGCGAACAGGAACATCACCAGCGCCCCACCAGCGTTCAGAAGGATAGCGAGTTCACGAATACTATCCCCTCCGAGAACCCACCATAACGTAGCGTTGACGCCCTCCCCGTTCAGGATCATCTCCAGATATTCCCACGGGTGTACGCCTTTCACAAAGACCCCGAACACGAGCATCCCGACACTAAGGAGTAACGATCGGGAGCCGTACCGGAGAGACTGGTTATGCCGGGAATCATCGGGTTCCTCTGACTCTTTGACAGCGTCGTATCGGGAGTTCACGTCCCACGAGTCAGTCCGAGAATCTTGATTACTGCCACCTGGCGTGTTCACCCCGCGTGTATCGTTCTTGTCACTGGTATTGTCTGCATCATCGCCTGTGTCATCGAGCGTGATGTCGTCCTCGAACGATCGCATGTAGTAACTGGAGTACACCCCGGTTCCAACTGCCGTCAAGACTGCTGTAAGGGTAAGTGCGACAATCATCAACGCGCCAGTTCCGTATGTTGTGGGCGCACCAATAGTGCTCCAGAACCCGTTCAGAGCACTCGCGTTTTCGAACCAGAGGTAGATGAGACTGGTTCCAAGCGAGAAGACGAAGACAAGCCGTAGTAACCAAATCTGCCGGTAAAGTTGTTTCATGGCCTCTTTCGGCTGAAGGTCCATGTATAACTCGTTGATGGACTCGTAATCGCTGTGGGAACTGGTTTTTCCAGCCCACGTATTCCGTTCATTCCGACCAGTTGAACCAATGTCCGTTGAAATATCCTCGTCTGAGGTGTTGCCCTCACCCGATGACGTATCCCCGTCGAAGTCATTAGTCACCGTGACGCTTTCGGACAACGTCATTTCACCGCCTTCTTCGCGTTTCTCAACGTACTGGTCGTGGCCGATTTTATTGTAAATTGTACGTTGTTCCGCGTTGGTGAGCACGGACTGCGCTCGATTAATGTTTTTAAACAGATTGTCGGCGTCCGGATGGTCACTGACGTCTGGATGATATTTCCCGAGGAGTTTCCTCGACCGTTTCATGATTTCGTCTTCGTCAGCTGACCGGCTCACACCGAGCAAGTCATAGAAATCGTCGTAATCGTCTATACTCGGTGATTTGCTGTCGTCGTTCGCCGGGTCAGACTCAGTCATTTATGGAAATCCGTATTGTTGTATGGTGGGGTTGATTGGATACTATTCATCTGCGATTCGCGGCGCAAGGATGTACTGAACCGCGGCTTCCCCATCTACTAACTCAAAACTGATGAGCGCGGGGAAATCAGGTCCAATACCGAGCGTCACAGGGATTGATCCAGGGATCGGGTCTTCCATATCACGCAGGTACTCGACACTGAACAGCGAGTCAACTGCACCGCCGGTGAACTCGATCACATCGTCTTCGCTCATCCCGGCGTCGACGCTATCAGTGTCGCCCTTTGCCTGCACGTAGAACTCCTTGTCATCCGTTGTTCCGATGTGCAGATGTTCAGCAACCATATCACACGCGTTGATCGCACGGCTGAATGAGTCTCCAGAGAGTTTCACTTCAGCAGTGAGATCTAGATCCGGGATTTCGGGTTCCTGCCGTATCGAATCCGGGTCAGTCAACGATAGTGTGTAATTGAGCCCGCCACATTCTAACTGAAGTTTCCGTGTCTCTTCGTCTAACATGACTCGGGCAGGCGGTGACCCTTCTTCCTTTGCGAACAGGGAAATGATGTCAAGTAGACGCTCCAATGGAATACCGATCGTGTGTTCTTGAGCTTCGTAACTTTCGAACATCGTTTCTGGAATGTGGAGGTCCACCATTCCAACATTTGCAGGGTCGACAGCGGTGATGCCGACGCCATTCTCGTCGATACGCATCTTACATTCATCAACGAGTGCACTCACTGGTTGTAGGGCTGTTTCTAATTCTATGGGGTCGATAGTGGCGGCGAACATCGGTTCTCAGTTCACTATATGTATGAGAGTCGTATAAACATCTTCCCTGCAACAACTTTTCACGACAGGCACAGACCAGGTTTATGCGATATCGCGGCTCGTGTCAATACTCAGCCCATCGGTGAGTTTCACCTTCACACGTTCGGTAAGCACGGACCCGCCACGGCATTTCGGCATGTGCAGGTAGTTCACGATTTTATCTCCGTCCACTTCTTCGTCTAGCTCTAAAATTATATCGCTCATGGAATTGGTGACGTATTCGTATTCACTATCCATGTTTGACTTGTATCGGTGTAGGAAAACCACACCGCCACTTCGACGTTGCAGATTCTGTATCCAATTCAGGAATTTCTGGTACGGGCCGCGTTCAACATTTAGTGCACTCCTGCTTTCAAAGTCAGAGATGGTGTTGATGATCGTGAGGCGCTGGTCATTCATCTTCTCGATGGCGTTCTTTGTTCCTTGGATCGGTGAGTCAGGCGATGCATAGACAACTTTCACGTTATCAACGGCAATCGGGCTTTTAGCGAATTCGGCTTTCACGGCTTCTTCGTTCCCAATCGTGCTCACGTACACGGTGTCATGGTCTTGCATTAATCGGTGAAGGAAAAGCTCTGCCTGTGTCCGCGACTCGGATACGAATGTCACTATCGCTCCTGGTGGGACACCACCGTCCAGGCGCTTATCCAGCTCCGTAATTCCGGTTGCAAGACGTTTTTTCATCTATTGTACTTTTCTGGCGTACGTGGAATCACGCATCCGCAGTAATCTTGTTCTCAGCTGCGAGTGCATCCATCTTAATCCCGTTTTCTTTTGCCGCCTCCTTCTTGACACGGTAATTCCCACCAGGGGTACGGTACAGCCAATGCGGCGCTAAGAAATACCAGTCTTCTCGGTCAAACCGAACGCCAACAACCGGGAGCGCACCGAAATTTGTTGCGAAGAAAATGAGAGCCTCTATCTGTTCTTCGTCGATGTAAATCGGGTCACCGGCACTAGATTTCGCCTCAATCGCGTAGAAGAACTCACCGTTTCCTGCCAAGGTGTCAGGGAGTTCACGCTCTGTTGCTGACCCGCTTGCTGGCGCTCGCATCACTGCAAACCCATCTTCATCAAGAGCATTCACGAGCTCACGCTCCCGACGGTCTCCCTTTGCTTGGCTCATCTGCTTAACTAATTATATCCACGTATCGGCTGATAAACCCTTGCCGTGACTATCTTTTCACAAGGAGAGAATCCCGCCGTTTACGGCGG
>Ga0065698_100488_pt1 | contig 11823 bp, 9 predicted proteins | sample AntLakMe24m_30um_FD_59087 | JGI IMG/M metagenome (GOLD analysis project Ga0065698, IMG submission 59087) | Hypersaline microbial communities from Antarctic Deep Lake - 24m 3.0um v2 (version 3) | ecosystem: Environmental > Aquatic > Non-marine Saline and Alkaline > Hypersaline | place: Deep Lake... | reverse complement strand
CCCGCCGATCGGCTCCTCGCCGCCCCCGATCACCGCCCCCTCGTTGTCGGAATCGGTCGTCGCCGCCTCGATCGGCGCCATCACGTTCCGGAACGTGTCGACGCTGGCGTCGATCCAGTGGTGCCGGTTCTGCACCTCGATGCGGTCGGGCACGTCGAACTCGATACCGGCGACCTCGCGGAGACGGGAGCGCGCGTCGCGCACGTCGGCCGCGTACCCGGCTCGCTCCGCCTCGGTGAGGGCGATCGATCCGGAGTCGGTACTCGCCTTCGCGGCCGCCGCGGCCCGGTCCCAGTCGACGACGCCCGGCCCGCTGGCCTCGGAGACGGTCCGGAGGCTTCGGAGGATGTCCATGCGGACCGGAAGGGAGCACGCCTCAAGTCCCTTGTGTCAGTGGCGATAGCGGTATCGGAGCGACCCTCCGCCCCGCCACCGTCCCGCCGTCGCCTCGCTGCCGTCCCGGTATCGGCGACTTCTTGCCGCTCGCCGGACAGCTACTGGTATGCGTGACTCACAGCGAGCGTTCCTCAACGACCTACTCGCCACCGCTAGCCCCTCCGGCTTCGAGACGCCGAGCCAGCGAGTCTGGACCGACTACGTTCGCGGCTTCGCCGACGAGGTCTCCGTCGACGCCTACGGCAACGCCGTCGCCGTTCACGAGGGCGACCCCGACGCGCCCACCATCGCCCTGACCGGCCACGCCGACGAGATCGGATTCATCGTCCGCGACGTGCTCGACGACGGTTTCCTGCGGATCTCCCGGATCGGCGGCTCCGACCGCACCGTCTCGAAGGGCCAGCACGTCACCGTCCACGCCGACGAGCCGGTGCAGGGCGTGATCGGTCAGACCGCGATCCACCTGCGGGACCGCTCGGAAGACGAGTACGAGAAGATCGCCGAGCAGTTCGTCGACATCGGCGCGGCTGACGCCGAAGAGGCGCGCGAGTGCGTCGAGATCGGCGATCCCGTCACATTCTCGACCGAGGTGGAAGAGCTGGTTGGCGACCGGATCGCCGCCCGCGGTATCGACAACCGGACCGGCACGTGGGCAGCCGCGGAAGGGCTCCGCCGCGCGACCGAGCGTGACATCGACGCCACCGTCTACGCCATTTCCACGGTACAGGAGGAGGTCGGGCTCCAGGGCGCCCAGATGGTCGGCGTCGACCTCGAGACGGTGGACGCGTTCGTCGCCGTCGACGTCACTCACGCCACCGATAACCCCGATGTCGACGGAGAACACCGAGGCCCGGTCGAGCTCGGCTCCGGACCCGTGATCGCCCGTGGCAGCGCGAACCACCCCGTCCTCGTCGACCTCGCGCGCGACGCCGCGGCCNCTGCCGACATCGACGTACAGCTACAGGCGGCCGGCGACGCGAACTGGTACCGACGCCGACGCCTTCTACACCGTTCAGGGCGGTGTCCCGTCGCTCAACGTCTCGATCCCGAACCGCTACATGCACACCCCGGTCGAAGTGGTCGACATCGCCGACCTCGATGCCGTCGCCGATCTCCTCGCCGCGATCGCCGACGGCGCGGGCGACGCCACGCCCTTCGCCGTCGACGTGTGAGCGACGCGTTACGCCGGTGAGAGCGCAACGGCTGGCCACGGTAAACCGAGGCATGGCGGGGGCAAAACGGAACTGTTTTACAATATCCATCCATACCCGTAATTGCGTCAAAGAGACGTGCGCTCTGGTGGTGTAGTCCGGCCAATCATATCACCCTCTCACGGTGATGACCTGGGTTCGAATCCCAGCCGGAGCATTTCTGCGACGAACTGACCGTTGAGCGACAGCGTCTGCGACAGTCGTATTCTACCGCGACAGCGACGAGTGATCTCGCCGCGTCGATCAGATATCGGGTTCGGACGGCACGATAGCGAGCAATTACTAATCCCACATATATACAAGAATAGTGGTATGTTGGGCACAGAAAGTACTCCGTGGCTCAAATTGAGTGTCACGACACCGGTAGAGATCGTCTATCAGCGCGATTTCGACTCTCGCCATAGTTGAAAAGGCGTGATTCGGATCAGTTTAAAATCGAGTGAGTAAGTGTAGTACTAGTTATGAATAGAGTGTGAAATAGAGAGTATAAACACAGCACTTGCTTGTGCGGATATTCGTTCTTCGAACCGCAAGCCTGCGGTTGATCTACAAAAAATACCAGATCTCAATGATAAATAGTATTCTGATAGCTTGGCAGATAGACGATGCGTCGGGCGAGCTGTGGCGGTCATGTCGTGAATCACCATTTCACCCACTCACTCGTCGTCGGTCTCGGCCTCGCTCGTGCAGCCGCAGCCGCCCCGCCGGATCAGTTCCCCGACCGGCGCGTCGGTCCCGCAGTTCGGGCAGACAGCGCGCACGTCGACGAGCACGTCGTAATCGCCCCGATCCAGTTCTCCCGCGTTCGCGAGCGACGAGATGGCCGACTCGGCGACCGCCGAGACCCGTCCCTGAAGCTTCTCGATGGTCTCGACCTTTCGGTCGGCCATGTCGTCGTCCGCCGCTGGGAGGCTCGCCTCGCGCTCCTGCGTGAGATACGTGTGGATCGCCTGATGAGTGACGAAGTCCCCGGTCAGCTCGTCGACGTCGACGCCTTCGCGTTCGAGACGGCGACGCGCCCGTGTCGCCGCCGACCCGGATTCGCCTCGCAGGGCCTCGTACGTGGTCGACACGTCGACGCTGAGCGACGAGATCCCGGACTCGCGGAGGGCCGCCTCCAGCACTGCCTCGTTGAACTCGTCGGCGAGGTCCCGCAGGCTCGTCCGCTCGCCCGCCTCGCCGGTCCACGCCGCCTCCAAGTTCGCGCCCATGCCGTCGAGGTCGTACTCCCGAATCACCCGTGCAACCTTTGTGTTCATGTTCGTGCCACTCGCTTCGGTGGTCATGCTCGGACTTCGACCCCGAGCGTGACAAAAACATCGGTGTGGCGACCCACCGAGCCGGCGTATCGATCCGTCGAATACCCGGAGCGCGATCGAGCTGGAACAGCCCTCGGAGAGGGCCGGCCGCCGCTGGTGGGATCCGAGATTCACGGCACCGAGTAGGAACGATTAATCGGCCGTTTGAATATATTAAATAGAATAGACAGTTCGAGATAACCATACGATATATTATATTCTTTGAGTGGGGGGGGGTTGGAGCATCCGTCGGCTATCTCCAACACGGTGACTGCCGCGCGGGTCCGGGTGGAACAGGGACGCCGCCCGCTCATATGTGCCGTCACACTGAGGGACGCCGCCCGCTCATGTGTGCCGTCACACTGCGGCGGATCCAATCTCACCACCCGAGTGAATACCGGCGACGGGAGGCCAATTTCTGGACAGTGTTCCACCGTTCAGTACGCTTATTATACTCTCGCTCGGAATGCCGTACATGGCTTCTCATACGGTGGTTCCGGAACCCGCAGAATACCCGGATCCGGCGACAACGGACCACATCACGTACAACCCCTCGTTCGTGGAGTTACGCGAGCTATCGGCAGACGACGAAGTGACGACGGAGTACGGGTCACCGTCGTACGTGAGCGAGTATCGGTCGCGGAGTGCCGACGCGACGGCGAACGCCGTCGACGACGACTTCGGCGACGCGGATTACGACGTGTTCGATCGCGGGGTCGAGTGGGTCAACGATCCGAACAATGACGTCGTCTGCGTCGACCGGGTCGTCGGTCGGCACGCGGAGACTTCGTACGTGTGCCGGCTGTACCTCCCTGCCGAATACGGACGGATCGCGCTCTCGTGGGCGAAGCTCCTTGAGCCGGCCCACGGCCAACCGCCGGAGTTCGTCACGGTACAGTTGCCCGATGCGACAGCCGATCCGCAGATCCGCGTTCATCCGGAACACGGCGTCACGACGGTCCTCGGCAGCGATTACACCGGTGAAGCGAAGAAGTCGTTCCTCCGGCTGTTCATGCACCGCGCGAAGCGACAGGGCGGGTTGGGCCTTCACGCGGGAAGCAAGCGCGTCACGCTCGCCGACGGAGACGACACCCGTGACGTGGGACAACTGTTCCTCGGCCTTTCTGGTACTGGAAAGTCGACGTTGACCAGCCACGGCCTTTGGCTCGACGATCCAGAGGGCGTCGAGATGATCCAAGACGACGTCTGCGCGCTCCTCCCCTCGGGGACGGTCACCGGGAGCGAGGGCGGCGGCCTCTACGTGAAGACGATCGGACTCGACGCGTCGGAACAGCCGGAGCTACACCGCGCTGCGACGAACGAAAGCGCCGTCTTAGAGAACGTCGCCGTTGATGACGACGGCACCGTCCACTTCGATGAGCCCCGCTACGGACGCAACGCGCGGGCGACCATCCGGCGGGACCAGCTGGAGAGTTCGGCGGATGACATCGACCTGGACCGCGTGGATCAGGTGTTTTTCATCACCCGGAACCCACTCATGCCCCCGATCGCGCGCCTCAGCACCGAACAGGCCGCGATCGCGTTTATGCTCGGGGAGTCCGTCGAGACGAGCGCGGGCGACCCCTCGCGGGTGGGAGAGTCGATCCGGGTCGTGGGTACCAATCCGTTCATCGTCGGCTCCGAGGGCGAGGAGGGGAACCGGTTCCGCGACCTCATCGCTGACCTCGACATCGAGTGCTACGTCATCAACACGGGCGCGGTGGGGACCGACGATCCGATCGACGTCGGCGTCGAAGAGACCGTCGCCGTGCTGGAGGGAGCCGCCCGGAACCGTATTGAGTGGGGGTACAACGACGATCTGGGGTTGACCGTCCCGAGCAGTGTCCCGGGCATCGACATCGGGCAGTTCTCCGTTGCCGATCGCGTCGACGACTTCGAGGCGGCCCGGGACGCGCTCCGTGACGACCGTCGCGACTACCTCGACCGCTTCGCCGACCTCGACGACGAGATCCGCAACGCGATGTACTAGCGGGGCGCTTCGGGCGGCATCGGACGCGACGACGAAAGAGATCAGAGCATCAGTCGGCGCCGTGTCGCAGCGTGCGGCCGCAGTTACGGCAGACGAGCGAGCCGTGGTCTCTCGCGACTGTATCGCTACACCGGGAGCATGTCCATCGCATACCCAAACAGAGGTTCGGTAGACAGATAACTATTACCCGGCGATCGTCACGTTATGTCACGCTTACCACGACCGATCACGAATTACCACGGTGATAACTCGAAGATACCCTTCTACCTCACCGCCGACGACGCTCCCTTGGCGATCCTCGACGGACAGCTCGACGTGTGGCGGCCCGCGACGTGCCAGGCGGCCGTGCAATCCCGGTGCCTTTCTATCATTCAGAACATTTATGTTTGTTGTCTATATTGATCAATCAGGATGGACACCAAACATCCGGTGCGAACGACCGAGAAGACCCTCGCGCTGGTGGAGGAGCTGATGGACCGTGGGCCGTGTGGGGTGACGGAGTTGGCAGAGGGCTTAGAGATGGGGAAAAGCGCGGTCCACAACCATCTCACGACGCTCCAGAAGCACGGGTACGTGTTGAAGACCGGCGATACGTATCAGCTCGGGCTGAAGTTCCTCGAAGTCGGCGGCTCCACCCGAAAGTCGATGGAGTTCTATCAGGTGGCCGAGCCGGAGGTGAAATCGCTCGCAAACGAGACCGGCGAGCTCGCGAATCTCCTCGTCGAGGAGCAGGGAATGGGCGTGTACCTAATGCGATCGAAAGGCGAAGTCGCCGTCGACCTCGACACCTACGCCGGGCTCAGGACCCACCTCCACGCCACCGCACTCGGGAAATCCATCCTCGCGCACCTGCCCGGATCCCGCGTCGAGGAGATCATCGAGCGGCGCGGTCTGGAACGGAAGACTCCACGCAGCGTCGGCTCTCGGGAGGAGCTGTTCGAGGCGTTGGAGTGCGTTCGCGACCGAGGATACGCGATCGACGATGGGGAGCGGCTCGAAGGACTACGCTGTATCGCGGCCCCGGTCAAGAATTCCTCGGATGAGGTGCTGGGAGCGATCAGCGTGTCGGCGCCCGCCAGCCGCGTCAGCGACGACGACCTCCACGGCCGACTTCCCGAACGGGTGCTCAGCGCAGCCAACGTCGTCGAACTAAACATCAACTACTGAATCGGCGTTCTGTAACACAGAACGCACCCCGGGCAGAATTTGAACACCGATACGAGGATTTTAAAGGCTCAGACGCCTGTTTCTGGCCGATCGCGATCGGTCTTGTGGACATGATTACATACTTATAGACGTAATGTAACTAGACAGACCTTCGGACAGTACGTTCTGTAAAACAGAACAATGAGGGTGCCATCCGGAACACAGACGCGATCGGCGTTCCATTCGATCGTCGCTCGACGAGGCGTGCAGTTCGCGACCCGAGCGCGAGTGTATCGTCGAGGCAGTGTCGGGATGATCGAGACCGCCACTGGTCGCCCGCACCCCAGCCGTACGCCTGCCAGTCGCCGTCGGCGTACCGGTGCCGCCGTCGTCCTCGATGGAGTCGGCGGCCTCGTCGTCGCGCTCCTGAAAGCGCGACCGTAATAGCTCGGACCGCGGCTACTCGTCGGTCTGTTCCAGCAAGCCCGTCATATACCCGATCGCGAACAGCCGACCCATGTCGGTGTAGCCCGCCTGCGCCTCGTCGCGGTGGTCTTCGTCGAGCATCCGCGGGACGTGATCGGGGCGGATCGGCCCGTCGAAACCGGCCTCGCGGTACGCCTCTATCGCGGCGAGCATGTCTGTGGGCCCGTCGTCCTGCCACGTCTCGACGAACGACTCGGGTGTTCCGTCGACATCCCGGAAGTGTACGAAGTGGATCCGATCGCCGAACCGCCGGATCGTCTCGGGAATATCGGCGCCCATCGCGGCGTAGTTGCCCTGACAGAACGTCAGCCCGTGGTTCGGGCTGTCGTGGAGATCGAGGATGCGCTGGACGTTCTCCACGGAGTTGACCAGCCGCGGAACGCCCCGCACGGAGTCGACGGGCGGGTCGTCGGGATGAAGCGCGAGGTCGACGCCGGCCTCCTCGGCCACGGGGACGACCTCGTCGAGGAAGTATTCGAGGTTCTCCCAGAGCTCCGCTTCCGTCACGTCGACGGGGTAATCCGACGCGCGTTCCGATTGCTCGTGGTTGTAGGCCGTCGTTCGGGAGTCGCCGCGCAGCGGGACCTCGTCGGCGGTGCGCAGGACGCCGACCGGGTTCTCCGTCCAGACCCAACAGTAGACACCGATACCTGCTCGTCCCATGTTCCGGATGAGCCGCTTGACCGTCTCGATCTCCTCGTCGCGACCGTCTCGTCCGAGCACGACATTCGTCATTGGGGGACGGTCTTCCACCACGTCCAGCGAGAGCCCGTGGTCCGCGAACCGGTTTTTGGTCCGGAGAAGCGAGTCGTACGTCCACCACTCGTCTTCCCCCCAGAACCTGACGACGGCGGTCGAGACGCCGAGCTGACGCGCGAGGGTCCACCGACGGTCGGGACGCGGCGGCAGCATTATTGTCGTGTCCATACGTCGCCTTCGCGGCCTATCGCAATAGCGGTTGCGCGAGCTCATCGAGGACCCGCCCCGTATGAAACTCGTCTCTTACCGAGAGAAGTCGGACGGTCGCCCGTGGGACAGACGGGACAGCGACCGGTTCAGTAGTTGTCGTAGACGGTCTTCTCGATCGTGTAGAACTCCATCCCTGCGTCGCCCTGCTCGCGCCAAGTCTCCGACGAGGAGCGCTTAAACCCGCCGAACGGCACGTGGAGTTCGAGCCCGGTCGTCTTCTCGTTGACCTTCACGACGCCGGCCTCTGCCTCGTCGATAAACCGGTTGGCCTCGGTGTGGTCGTCGGTGACCACACTGGCCGAGAGTCCGTACTCCACGTCGTTGGCGACGTTGAGTCCCTCGTCGAAGTCGCTGACCTCGATGACGGCGACCACCGGGCCGAACACTTCCTCACACGCGATCGTGTCGTCGTTGTCCACGTCGGTAAAGACGGTCGGCTCGACGAAGTGCCCGCTCTCGACCGCGTCGCCGGTGGGCTTCTCGCCGCCCGCCGCGACCGTCGCGCCCTCCTCGCGGGCTACGTCGATGTATTCGAGCGTCGACTCCAGTTCGTCGGCGCTGACCTGCGGCCCCATCTCGTGGTCGAGCCCGGGGCCGATGTCGATGGCCTCGGCCCGGTCGACGAGCTCGTCGACGAACTCGTCGTACACGTCCTCGTGAACGACGGCGCGGGAACACGCCGTACACGACTGGCCGGTCGTCCCGAAGCCGCCGGTCGCGACGATCTCGGCGGCTTCCGCGGGGTCGGCCGAATCGGTGACCAGCGTGGGGTTCTTCCCGCCCATCTCGGTCTGCACCCGCTTGCCGGCGTCCGTGGCCTGATCGTAGACCATCTCGCCGACCTGTCCGCTGCCGGTGAAGGAGACGGCGTCGGTGCCCTCGTTCGTGATGAACTCGTTGCCGACCGAACTCCCCGGCCCGGTCACGACGTTGAGCACGCCGTCGGGGAGCCCCGCCTCGTCTAAGGCCTCCGTGACAGCGAACACGACGCCCGGCGCAGCGCTCGCGGGCTTGATGACCACGGAGTTGCCCGCCGCGAGCGCGGGGGCGAGCTTCCACACCGGGATGGCGATGGGGTAGTTCCACGGCGTGATCAGGGCCGCGACACCGACCGGCTCCTCGCGCGTGTAGAGGGTCGTATCGCGGCTGCTCGACCCTTTCATCGTTCCACCGAGGTCCGAGGCCTTGCCCGCGAAGTAGTGGAAGATGTCGATCGCGCGCTGTACCTCGCCGGCCGCCTCGGGACGGGCCTTCCCCTCCTCCTCGACGAGCATCGCGGTGAGCTCGTCCTTCCGATCGGCGAGGATCGTCCCCGCCTTCCGGAGGATCCGACCGCGCTCTGGACCGGGCGTGGTCGCCCACTCATCCTGTGCGTCGGCCGCCGCCTCGACCGCCTCGGCGGCGTCCGCCGCGCTGGACTGTTGATAGCTCGCCACCGTCTCGTCGGGAGCCGCGGGATTGTGAACCTCGAACGTTTCTCCCGTCTCCGAGGAGACCCACTCTCCGCCGACGTAGTTCTGATTAAGGTCAGCCACGTACCCGTCCTCGCGATCAACGTATACTATTCTTACGGTTTCAGCGATCCAAGAGATGTCGCCAGAATCCGTCGAGAGACATCGCCGGCACTCGTCGAGAGTATCGCGGGTGCGTGCTGAGGGGTGTCGTCCAATACACTTTTGCAGATAGCTGCGAACGTCGAGTCATGTCAGCCGCCGATTATCTCAAAACCGTCAGGGACCGGGACTGGGAGCAGTTGGAGTCGGGAACGCTCCGTATCGCGATTATCAGTCTCGGGTGGTGGACCCGCGAACAGGCGATCCCCGCGGTCGCCGACTCGAAGTTCTGTGAGACCACGGTCCTCGTTAGCAGCAGCCGTGAAAAGGCGTCCGCGGCCGCCGAGGAGATACCGACCGTCGAGGCCGCGCTCACCTACGAGGAGTTCACGGACGCGGAAGCGACCGACGAGTACGACGCGGCCTACATCTGCACGCCGAACGCGCTCCACCTGCCGTACGCGGAGGCCGCCGCCGAACACGGGAAGGCCATACTCTGTGAGAAGCCCGTCGAGGCGACCCGCGAGCGCGCTGAACAGCTCGTCGAGGCCACCGAGAACATTCCGCTGATGGTCGCCTACCGGATGCAGACCGACCCGCAGGTCCGCCGGATGCGCGAGTTGATCGCGGAGGGCGCCATCGGCGACCCCGTGGCCGTTCACGGGAGCATGAGCCAGCAGATGCTCGACACCGTCTCCGATGACACCGATCAGTGGCGCCTCGATCCCGACCTCGTCGGGTACGGCGCGAGCGTGATGGATCTGGGCATCTACCCGCTCAACACCGCGCGGTTCGTCCTCGATGCCGACCCCGTCAGCGTGACCGCCCAGATGCAGTCCGTCGACACCGCGTTCCGCAACGTGCCCGACCAACACACCGCCTTCACGATCCGGTTCGACGACGGGACGCAGGCGGCCTGCACGGCCAGCCAGCACGCCGCGTACACGGGCCACTTCCGCGTCATCGGCACCGACGGCGAGCTGGTCCTCGAACCCGCCTTCCTCGGACAGCCCGAGCAGACGCTGACGCTCCACAGCGACGGCCGGCGTCTGGAGGTCGCCGACGGCCGGCGGGACGTGATGCAAGACGAGATGATCGAGGAGTTCGACTACTTCGCCGACCGCGTGATCCGCGAGGCACCGATCCACCCCGACGGCGACCACGCCCTCGTCGACATGCGCGCGCTCGAAGCGATCTACGACGCCGCCGAAACCGGGACGACGGTGTCGGTGTAGGCTTCGCCGTCTCGATGGGCGGTCACACCGGCGCTACGCTGTCCAGCCCGCCCCGACTTTCTCTGCCCGTCGAGGATGTCCAGCACCTCGTTCGCGAACAGGACGATCGGAGCGACAGACCGTATCACCCCGCCCCCATGTCGTGCTCGCGAAGTTCCCCACAAACTTTACTATCGGGTTCAGGAATATGTAGACGCTAATGGTCGATCACGACAAGCTCCGCGACCCCAACGCGGAGTACACCATGCGGGACCTCTCGGCGGAGACGATGGACATCACGAACTCGCGGGGCGGTGTCCGTGACGCCGAGATTACGGACGTACAGACGACGATGGTCGACGGCAACTACCCGTGGATCCTCGTCCGCGTCTACACCGACGCGGGCGTCGTCGGCACCGGGGAGTCCTACTGGGGCGGCGGCGACACCGCCATCATCGAGCGCATGAAACCGTTCATCGTCGGGGAGAACCCGCTCGATATCGACCGGCTGTACGAGCACCTCGTCCAGAAGATGTCGGGTGAGGGCTCGATCTCGGGGAAGGTCATCTCCGCCATCTCCGGTATCGAGATCGCGCTCCACGACGCCGCCGGGAAGCTCCTCGACGTGCCCGCCTACCAGCTCGTCGGCGGGAAGTACCGCGACGAGGTCCGGGTCTACTGCGACCTCCACACCGAGAACGAGGCCGACCCGCAGGCGTGCGCCGCCGAGGCCGAGCGCGTCGTCGAGAACTTCGGCTACGACGCCATCAAGTTCGACCTCGATGTGCCGTCCGGCCACGAGAAAGACCGCGCCAACCGCCACCTCCGCAACCCCGAGATCGATCACAAGGTCGACATCGTGGAGGCGACCACCGAGGCCGTCGGCGACAAGGCCGACGTGGCCTTCGACTGCCACTGGTCGTTCACCGGCGGCTCCGCGAAGCGCCTCGCGGAGGCCCTCGAGGAGTACGACGTGTGGTGGCTCGAAGACCCCGTGCCGCCGGAGAACCACGACGTGCAAGAGGAAGTGACGAAGTCGACGACGACGCCCATCGCGGTCGGCGAGAACGTCTATCGGAAGCACGGCCAGCGGACCCTCCTCGAACCGCAGGCCGTCGACATCGTCGCGCCCGACCTGCCGCGCGTCGGCGGGATGCGCGAGACCCGCAAGATCGCGGATCTGGCGGACATGTACTACATCCCGGTGGCGATGCACAACGTCTCCTCGCCGATTGGCACGATGGCGTCCGCGCACGTCGGCGCCGCCATTCCGAACTCGCTCGCACTGGAGTACCACTCCTACGAGCTCGGCTGGTGGGAAGATCTGGTCGAAGAGGACAATCTCATCGAAGAGGGCCGTATGGAGATCCCGGAGGAACCCGGTCTCGGCCTGACGCTGAACCTTGACGCCGTCGGAGAGCACATGGTCGAAGGCGAGACGTTGTTCGACGAGGCGTGAGCCGGAGTCGAGCTCGATAGACGAGGGGAGCGAGTCTATCGGTGTTCGACGAGGCGTGAGCCGGAGTCGAGCTCGATAGACGAGGGGAGCGAGTCTATCGG
>Ga0065698_100571_pt1 | contig 11838 bp, 6 predicted proteins | sample AntLakMe24m_30um_FD_59087 | JGI IMG/M metagenome (GOLD analysis project Ga0065698, IMG submission 59087) | Hypersaline microbial communities from Antarctic Deep Lake - 24m 3.0um v2 (version 3) | ecosystem: Environmental > Aquatic > Non-marine Saline and Alkaline > Hypersaline | place: Deep Lake... | reverse complement strand
CCTTCCGTGAGAGGTCGCGCTGGGCACGTTCCAACCGTTCACGTTCTACCGACAGGTCAAGGGATTCGACGGCAGTTCCGTCCGTGTCGTGAGTGTATTTGAGTATACCCACGTCAAACTCCCCAAGGGGGTCCTACTGTCGACCCGCAGCCGAACACTCCACGTCTCTCCCACCGTGGTTCCCTGTCGATGGCAGCCTGCCTATCCTCCCCGTGAGTGACCAAGATTCCCCGGCCGGGAATCGTTGTGTCGCTCACTACCCCGTAACCGCGCACGATGAATCGGCCTGCGGTGTGGTGCTGAAAGGCCGAGAACGTGTGCGGTGTATTTTCGCTGCCGAAAAAGAGTGGTTGCTGTCGGTCAGGGGGCGCGGTGGCTGCACTCGTCGTCGCCGTCTCCGTACTCTGTGCAGATTTCGGCCATCGCCCGGAACTCCGGCTGAATGCTGTAGGCTGCCTGCCGGTTCCCGATCAGGCAGATCTCGAGGTCTGCGCTGCACTCTGGACACCCGCCGGGGTCGACGTACACGTTCCGATCGGCGTCGTAGTTCGGATGGCTCGTTCGCGTCTCGCCCTTGTTGCCGAGGTCGATGGCCCCCTCGCGGATCACGCCCTCTTCTGGAACGTCCGGCGTTGATGGCTCGTCGAGTTCGTACCAACTGCAGTCCACACACGCTGTCCCACTGGTGACCTGATCGGCAGTGCCGTTCGTACACATCGGTTCGTAGTACACTGGACCCCCACATTCGGGACAACCCTCATCTGCCTGTGCTGCTGTCGACGCTGTTGATTTCGAACTCATCTCACCTATCAGGGGAGATAAATTCCTGCTGAACNCCAGCTGTCTGTTCACTATCGACGACTGCCGACCCAATTACTTTGCTTCTATCACCACGGCGTCGACCTCGGCGCGGCGCTGTGCGGCCTGACTGCGAAGCCCCTTGACGTATGCATTCTCGGCGACAATGANCAGCGCGAGAAACGTCATCGACCCCACTGCTGTAGTCACGATGAACGCAGTCATCGATGTGTACTCCAGGACTTCGAACGTGATGTACAGTGGCTCGAGACAGACCACGAAACAACTGGCCACGTACAAGTGGCTGGTGAACCCACCGTATTCATCTGGGTCGGACAGATCTGCAAGTGACTTCACGATCAACGTCACTCCGACCACTCCCAACAGTGCGACGATCAACGTCAACACGCCACCGGGAATACTGCTGATCACTGTCGACGACACTTCTCCAACCACGGATGTGGACGGTAGTAGTTCTACAAACATCTCACTCATCAGAGATGATAAAATACACTGCGTCACATCTGTCTGACTCCAACTGTCGACTGCCTACTGAAACCACATCGATTCCTGACTCACCTGCCCGGCTGCTGGACAACCACCGGCTAACCAAATTACCCCACAAACACGCCTTTTGTAAATCCGTGGGATAACCCGCCAACCACCACTGTCACTGTCGACGGGCGCACGATGAATCGGCCGACCGGCAGGGAGGTCGAGAACGTGTGCCTGTTCGATTCTGCTGTGCGGTGCGGTCCAACTACTTGCGGTGCTGGCCGTCGACAGTAACTGCTGGCGGATCCGACACTGATGGGCGACGACGTCCACGCCACCGATCACGAGGTCACCCCTGCTGTGCCGACACCCGATCCGGCGCTGTCGACGGCGAGAAACTACCACGAATCTGAGGTATCAAAGCGGTGCGAAACAGACTGCGAAACGGGCTGTCTTTCTCCCACGTTGCGAGGGCGTTATCGGCGTCCCGATGACCCCCGCGTTTCCGGTGGAGCAAACGGCCCCGGTCGTGCCCGGCTGACCGGTGTTCGGTGACGGCCCGATCGACGGTCTGTGCGGATGCCTCTGTGCTGCACTGAAGGGCACACATCAGCGCCGAAAAATTGCGCCGATTCGTAGGTGCTGTCCAGTGAGAAATTTCGGCGATTCCCAGCGCCCACTGACCACAATATCTGGGCGGTCCTGGATGGTGAAATTGCAGCCTCAATCTCACCCGTCGAGACGGTCGGCTTCCCGGTCGAAAAACGGAGCTGGTTCATCGTCGATACCGATGGTGCTGTCGGGCCACTTCCCGAAGGTGACCCAACACCCAGTTGGCCACCCCTCCGTGTGACGGAAGCTGCTGCCGAAACGAACGGCCCATCGAATGCGGTCTGAGCCTCGGCCACCCAGGAGTGCCAACACCGAATCGACCATATCTGATTTCAGATAGGTCTGCTGTCGAAGGGCCACCTGACACAGCCACAGTAGCGACCGGCTTGTAGGTTGCTTCGGCGGATGACTCGCCACTGGTTGTCCCTACCTCCAAGCGGCGCTGGATGCTGTCACCACTGACCGGCCTTCGTCTCGTTGCGAGCCCCCGTCGTGGCCACGTCTCGATTCGCTGTTCGGAAACTGCCGGCCCTGTCGAGATCGCCGTCGATCTGAGCAGCCGTCGGATGCAATTCGACACCCAATCTGTGTGGGTCACACCAACCGCCTGATCAGGACGATCATCGCTGGTTGCGACCAAACCTATCAGTTTCCAGAGACGGTAGTAGTCTCGGATGCTGTGGCATTCCACCCCCGTTGGGACAACCCTGAATGGACATCCGGCCGTCGGCCGTCCCCGACCAACTGTGGTTGTCCTCGAACTGCCGTTGCAGTAATCCATACTGACTGTCACTCACTGGCCTCGACGAGCCACTCAACTGGGCCTGTCCCCAACCAGACTCCCACTCATCTGGGAGTCACCACTGAACCAAAATCCAACTGGTCACAGCTGGTCTCATTGATGCAGATTCTATATCAGGCTTCTGATGCAAAATCACGGTGTATCAAAACCACAAATTTGTCCCCGCGTTAGGGGGGTGTACTCTCTATTCTAGACGCCCGGCGTCAAAATGGGGGTGTTCGCACCCACCCCCGAACACCTGCGAAATAAAGTAATGACATGAAATTATTTGGTTTGAGAATTCGGAGCCCCAACATATTCCAGACGCCGTTTTAATGCACAACAATCATATCCACTTCCGCCTGTTCGTAGGTGTTCGGGGGTAGCTAAAATAACCCCCGAACACCGCCGCCGTCTNCTTATTTTTCACATATTGAAAATTTAGGTGTGTTTTCTGATAGTATGTTCGGGGGTTGCTGTTCGCCCCCGAACAGCAGTGCCGTATGGCGTTTTTGATTGAAAACGGGTGAATTAGCCAGATCAATTGTTCGGGGGTTCCGTGTTCGCCCCCGAACCANCNNNGCNGTATGGCGGTTTTTGATAATAGGTGGGAAATTGACACCTATGGGGTGGAGAACAGATACAATGATTAGGTGGGTAAATTTCAGACGTTTATACCCGCGTTGTAAGAGAGAATATTCCAGTATGGACTCGGCTAGGTTCCCCACCTTAGAGTCTTGATTAGTGAAACTCAATCTGATTTGAGTGGCACTTCTGAGCGCGTGAAATACGCGAATAAATGTAATAATTAGAGAATATTGGCGATTATAGAACCAAGCAAGATCAAAAAATGAGACACAGATCTCCAGTCTATCTATTCAGAATTAGGCACATCAAGTATGGTTTCTGATAGCTGTATTGGCCGGTAGACCGGAGTTAGATCTCCGTTGATTCTCCCTCTCCCTTTCTCGACATCGAACTCCGAATCAAGGGTTTTCTTCATACTCCCCTTTCGCATATTTTCACGAGTATCTGTGGATAGCTTATTCAGGTCAATATTGTTAATATCGGCCCACTTAGAGAATGAATCCATCATACGGGAACTGGCTGTTTTCATGTGCTTATCGCCTTCTTCACCAACCTCTGCAAACTCGTCGACGAACTGCCGAACAGCATCCCGATCCACGTCGAAGTCATCATCCACATCACCGGGTTCTTCGTAGGTAAGGAATCTGGTAAGTTCGTCTTCGGTGTCGTCATCATCATCGTCGAGATCCCCGTCATCATCGGTCGGGGAATCCTCGTTTAGGACCACCTTGTCGGGAACGCCACCGGCATTTGCTGCACCGGTTTGGTCGTTGGAACTATCGCCTTTGTTTCGATCTTCTTCTTCGTATTTTTCACTCACTTTGTAGCCGTAGTCATCTCGCATGATCTCCACTAATTTCGCATGAACATCAGATGGAAGTTTGTAGTAACCGCCCTCCTTGTCCTCATGCTCTACGCGCTCGAAATCATCCTCGGTGCAAAGTCCCAGTTCGACCGCCAATTCGAGCTTCGCCCAGAGTGGTGTCTGGTCGTGTTTCCCGTCGCCATTGCGCTCGTCTGAACCCACGTCGGGGATGAACAATGGGACGTCGAATCCTTTCTCTCTGAGTGCCTTGATCGCCTCTCCACGGNGCTCTCCTTTTAGCTCGTCAGAGGGGTCCGTATAGGAGATTTTTGAGTGGCCGAGAGCCATTGCATGAAGGGCGTATCCACCCCCACCCTCACCGGGGTCTCCGAAGTTGTTTGTCTGAGTGTTGACAAAGCATGACGACCCACTACTGGAGGCTCGCCACGATGGATTGAACTCGGTTTTATGGGAGCTTTCGACACCCGTATCCCAGTCATCACAGGCATATAGTTTCACGACCTGTGCAGTATCAATTTTTTCGAGTGCGTCGTGCTCATCGAGGTAGTTAGGCGTGATATTTACCTCGGTATCCTCGGTTCGTTCGAGCCGATTTTCTCGTGCTTCTCGCTCTTTTTCGAGTTTCTTTTGACGGTCGATTCGCTCCTCAGTGACCCATGTTTCGAGGGCCTTTTTCCAATCGCCGTCTTCTTTACCGTACTGGTCTGGCCACAGATTTGCGACCAGTGCATCAACACATTCGCGGTGTTCGTCGTCGTTCAGATCACGGACCCATTGGGTCGACTGCTCGACCAGATCTGCGTCTACCTCACCGATATGCGTCATATCATATTCCACATCAGTTGGGTCGAATGGCGTCACGACAGCATCGTGTTTCGTGTGGATCGAGAGGGGGGCTTTGTAGAGTCGATTGGGGTTGTTCACCCAGTCGGGCTGGATCACATCGGCGGCTCCATCGACCTCCTCATTCACCTCGGCTTCGATCTTTTTGAGTCGCTCGTTGGACCGCTCGACGAACTCTTCGAAGACCATCGCTGCACCGCTGACGTTGTCCTTGACATCGTGGAAATGCGAGAAGATTTGCAGTGTCGCTGCGGGCGAACCCATGATGTAGGCTCCCCCCACACTGTCGAGTCCGAAGACTGCATCTTCACTGCCGTAGAGTTCGGCGTACTTCTCTCCGTAGGCTTCCAGGGCGGCCTCGGCGGTCGCCTTGGTCTCGGTGTCGAGATCGCCCCGTTGTGGCTTGAGTTCGTCGGCCAGATCGATATCGCCCCAGACCATTAGGCCAGCAATATCCTCCCAGCTTGGGAGTGGATTGCCTGTCACGGGATAGACGTAGGTTCCTTTGTCGCTGTCCCACCGGGCGGGCGTCCACTGATCCATCATCTCGTCGGTCTTGTACGATGTCGTGGCGTACATCGTGCGCTCTACGTTGTCGATGATCGTCTCAAGATCACGCTTGGCAGAGGCCGGGCTACGCTTCTTCGGGAAGGTCGCCGGATCTGTCTCGTTGCCTTCCAGCGGTAGGTTCGGGTCGTACTCTTCGTTTTCCTCAGTAATATACCACCCACTGTAGTCTGCATTGAGGATCGGTGCGAATCCACTGACTGGGAGTTCAGCATAGACGTCCTCTATTTGGGCGTAGTGGTCGGCTACAACTGATGAGTCAACCTCGGTGTAGTAGGACTCGACTTCGGGCTCGTCGTCGCTGTCAGCGTCGTCTGTGGCCTCCTTGTTACCGTCCTGTTCGTCTGTGGNNTCGGCGAACAACTCAAGGTCCATCTCCATCGGCTCGAACTGCCGATCATCGCTTGCTTCTGGAGCCTCGTCGTCGGCCTCGGAGTCTTGTTCGGATGTAGATGCCCCATCGGTCGGCTGTTCGGCGTCGGCTGTTGTGGCGGCGTCTGCGGCCTCCTGTGAGACAGGCGTTTGATCGTCCTCGGAGTCCTCTGTCGACTCGGAATCGGGATCAGAGCTCGAAGACTCACCGATGTCCTGCTGGTCGTTGGGTCCAACTTCAGCTGTGCTTGCTTCCTCGGTTGTAGTCTCACCAGCACCGCCGTCTGGGTCGTCGGGCTCGTCGGGTTCTTCCCGTTCGAGGATCTCCGGGCCGTCGTCGCTTGCGGGGTCGTTGATGACGTAGTGATCGTCGTCGACGTCGTCTGGTGAGTAGAGTTCGTTATGATCGAGAGCGTCGGCGAAGTAGGCTTCATGATCGACGCCCTCGCCGAGTAACTCGACCGAAAGACCGAGTTTGATTTCTTGTTCTGGCAGCGGCGATTCGAGTTCTACTTCGGACTTCTCCCAGACGGTGAGCCACATCTTTTCAGGCCGCTCAGAGGCGAGGTAGAACTGACCGTCTTCCTCTACGATCGATCCAGATTTGAGGCCAACTGCAACGACAGCGTCGACGTTACTATCGCCCTCAATTTCGGTTAGTTTCTCGATGATAGTCTGAAGGTAGGCTGGCTTGAGCGGCTCCGAAACATCTTGTACTGTCGTCCAGAGGTCCTCCCACATATTGCGGTCAGCAAACTGTTTCAGTTCCCTTGGGTCGACGTACAGATCTGGTCTTTCTGCGGGCAGCACCAATCGGAGGATCTCGGTATCTTCGTCGATCCGTGGGTCTCCCTCGTCGACGGCCGTGGCTTCGATCAGGAGGTCGAATTCCTTCGCAATGTTGACTGCATCTTTCGCTCGCTTCTTCGTGAGCCCCGTTGAGGTCATGGTTGCATCAGCGAGATACTCGGCGACGATCCCAGTGCCGTAGTCCCGGCTCCAGTGGTCCCAGACGCCCATCCACAGCTCGATATCGGCGGGGTTCTTCGCTCCGAAGACGTCCTCGATCTCGTCCAATCGCTGGTGTTCTTCGGCGGTGTACTTCTTCGCGTAACCGTCGATCAAGTCCCTCGTCTCGTGTTCTAATCTGATTTGCTCGAATGAATCCATGATCTCTTCTATGTCTCTCTGTTCGGCGCTCTCATCCACATCGTCGTCGCTGTCGGTGTTGGTCGTTTCTTCGCGTGGGGGAGTCAGTAGGTCGTCCCCATCGGGAATGAGCGGTCGCATCTCGCCCTCCTCGTAGATGAGCGGTACTTCATCGGGTGGGAACTGTACGTCAAGGTCATACCAGACCTTCCCTTCGTCGCTGTCGTCGTCGGATTTCTCGTTAGGGTCATCGAAGGTAGCCTCCGCGTCGGGGAGGATCATTACGCTCCAGTCTTCGGGCTCCGGCAGATCGTCGATTTCTTTCTCGATGTACAGCGGCCCACGGACGAACTGGTAGTCTTCTTTGAGGTCATCCTTCGTGTCGTAGCGAATGTTCTGCTGCTTCCCAGGGTAGACAACCCATTCGCGCTGGTAGCTATCGTAGCGTGCCCATACGTTGAAAGCATTTGACGACCCGTAGTGGGTTTCGCTGTACTTCGCCTCGCCGAATTTATTCGCAGTGGGACCGTGGCCGTCGTACAGTTTGAGTTTGGTTCCGTCATCGACCCAGACGGCCTCTTTGCCCTTCGGGATGAGTGCGAATTTCTCTTGAGGCTCGTCGGCGTTGCCGATCCGCAGCTTGTCGGTTCGGTTGTAGAGGATCTTGACCGGCTCAAGGTTGTCCTCGTCGACTTTGTTCGGGTCGATGCCCGGCGGGAACAGTCGATCCTCGCGATACATCGGCGGGGAGGTCATGATGTTCTCGATACGGTTGGCGTGGTAGCCCCGACCGTGTCCTTCTCGACGCCCGTCTTCGACTACGAGGACTGCCTTTTTGCCGCTCCGTTTTGCTCGAAGCACATTCTCGATTGTCCGGGCCGGCTTTCTCCGTGTCGTCGTCTCTGCTTCCAAGTTGAGGTCCGACGTTCCTGATATGGCAGCAGCGATCGGGTGTTCTTCCTCGAAGTCTTTGAGATCCTGTTGAACCTTTTTCCAGCTCTTATCTTCCTCATTCGAGATTGGCAGGAACGCCTGTGCATCACAGACCGATTCCGAGCCCCGCTGGATCGGCACTCGAAGGTTGAATCCGAGTCGACTGAACCAGCGGAAACTGCCGTGGATTACCTCACGGTGTGTCTCTGTAGGCTGACTGCGTCCACTGTCCTGCTGGAGAATTACATCGATCCCCTTGGTCGTGATCGAGACTTCAGCTCGACCATCCTGAATGTGGATACGGCTCTTAGTTGCGTAGGCGATTTTCTCGGAGTTGTCGTCCGTCTCCTCGAAGCCTTTCTCATCCATCGCGAACAGATCTTCTTCCTCGTCGCCCTCGAGGTCGACATTATGCACTTCGATGAGCTCTTTCGGGACTCCGATACCCTTGGGGAACTGTTCCAGTGGGGTGTCGACAACCTCCTCGAACTCGTCGACGATCTCTTCGATAGCGATAACCTCCTTTCCTGTTCGGAGGTGACCACCCCAGACTTGCTCTAAGAAGTCGACGACGGTCTGTTCTTGGAGACCACTGCCGGAAATGAGTAGGTCTGTCTCTTCAGGCTGGTTACTCATCGGCTCGACGCCGTAGCGGTCGAGACTGTCGTCAATCGCTTGGTTAGCTGCTTGGGGTGTCCGAACTGGTGGGTAGTCGGGGAACGTCCGTAGCCCCAATGCAGGACTACGTTGTGGACCGTTCTCGCCGGTATAGGAGATGCGCGTAATGATACGGTATTTGGGCATCCCCTGAATATCGCTGCGAGACATCTCTTCGCCGAATCGCTCGGCTAATAGACGGCCACTTTTCGGACCACGAACACCGAAAGTTAGCATCGTATCGGTGTTATCGAAGATCTGATCCAGAACATCCTCGTGGTTTTTCTTAATCTGTCCAGGGTTCTGGCAGGTGAGACAGACGCACATCTTCCCNGACCTTGCTTTCGACAGCATCTTCTCGACGTTCATATCCTCAGAAACGACGTCGTCGAACTCGTCGATGACAGCGAAAAACGGATCGTGGTCAATATGACCTTCTTCGGTGTCCGATCGGGCTTGGATGGTCACCCACACCCGCCGCATGATTGCTGTCGAAATCAACCCGTTTTACTTCTTCGTTCTGAACCGTGTTCCGCACCATGAGAATTTTCCCTTCCTCAACGGCGTCGTTGATGCTAATGGAACTACGACGGTTTGCCACAATCTCCTTACTGATCGGATTCTCAGCCCAATCCTGGAGCCGCCTAACGACGGGGTCGACCTCGTCTTCGTCCATCTCGGCGATAGTTTGCGAGTAGTTCTTTATATCTGTGAGAATACTTGTCTCGCTTTCCTCGAGTTCGAGACCTTCGCGGGCAATCGACTTAGCGAAGTTCCATCTCTTGTCCTCGCGACCGAGGACGTTGTACATATCGTAGAGGGTATATGGATTCTCACTGCGAACCATCGCTCGCGTGATGTTCTTGGTAATACCGGCCATCTTCGCGCCCCAGTAGCCCTCCGCACGCAGAATTGCCTGAAGGTCACCGACAATCGATGCAACCTCCCGGTTGTACCGTGGATGATCCTTCGGCACGGACGCTTCCAGAAAGTTGATCGCCGCGACTTTGCCTTGATGCCTGAGACTCCCCGGTTCGATCCAGATTACGTCGTCCAATCTGTTATCAGGGATCTCTTGCATGAGCTCGTAGGCCATGTCCCCCTTTGGATCGATGACAACACAGCCGTAGCCCTTGCGAACGATCTGGTTAATAACGACTTTCTGCAGGGTGGATTTCCCTTTTCCCGTCGTTCCAAACATCGATATATGTTCGAACCAAGAACTCATTTCGAGTCCCACTTCGCGCGTGGGGTTGTTGCCGCTGGACTGATACCCTAACCAGAGGTTATCGTCTTTGTTCTGCTCGTGATCTTCGACGAAGAGTTTCCGAACGTCCTCGCCCATATATTTGCTTCCATCATTGCTGAACTGGGCGAAATTCATCGTCAGCATCTTGCCTGATTCGGAGCGAGTCTGCCTATACTCTGTGTCGGTAAAGTTGACTGCATACCTACCGGGAGTCGTTGGGAGGTTATTTGCTTCAACTCTCGTACGGTCCTCGCTTGTTGACTGTTCGGCCTCCTCATGCACTGCAGGTAGATCATCTTCGCTCCCGTCTCCGAGAGGGAGAGGCTCGTCTCCGGGCTGAGTCTCGGCGCTCGATCCGTCGACGCCATCCTTGCTTCTCTCTCCTGCGGTAAGTGAAGGCCACGCCGAGTCACTGCGGTTAGATTCTTCAGGGCCAGTGGCTTCAGCCTCAGCCTCGTCGATTTCTTTTGCCTGAATGAGATAGGACTCCTCGATGTGGTCGCCCATCATCCGAATCAGGTTCTCAAAGAGGTGCTCATTCGGCATATCCTCTCGGAGGGCCTCTAAATCGAGATTCCCTTCTTCATACGCTGCACAGGTTTCCAAAAACGGCCCCTTATCTTCGTCTGGCATCTTCGAAGTGATGCTTGTTTCTGGATAGTCGTCTGGGGATACCGATTCTCGGTAGTATGAATCATCGGACGATGAGATGATTTGCTTCGCTTTATCGAGGGTACTCAGCGGCTCATTGGATTCTGGGTCTACAGGAGGGTGTTCATTCACTTCAGCGAAATCCGAATCGTAGACATCATCACCCTTCTCAGAGACAGCCCCATCTTTGTCTTTGGATTTTGCCTCACCGGGAGCCACAGATCCGACGACTGTTTTGACGAAATCTACGTTCGACGTATTGATCTCATCATTGGGGAAGTGAGCGAGAGCAGCGAGTTCCTGTTTCGACAGGTAGACATTGTTATCGTCGAGCTTTCGGTGTGTTGCATCGATGAATTTCTCTTTGGCCTGCACACCGTCGTATCGGTTCGCGACCAGTTGCTGGTTGACCTCTCCATTCTGGTAGAGACTTGTGAATGCGTTCTCGATACCTTTCGCGTGACGTATAGTGGTCTCTGCTCGCTTATCGAAGACAAAGTACCGGATCGTTGCTTGGAACGCTTGTGTGCCCTCAAGATCGCTAATATGTTTAGCAGTGCGTGTGTCTTTCTCAGTTGGGTCGTTTATTACGGGGTCGAAATATGAGTCGACGAACCTCCCCTGTCTCAGTCCACGGGCAACGAGGTCTGCAGATGAGTCTCTCGGCCCGTGCCCATCAGTCCAGTTCTCGGGAGCGGGACTGAAGACAACCTGAAACATTACAGCTTGGCTCTGGTGACCAACTAATTCACTGGTGATATGCTCATATGGGTCGGTCTCGAATTTGTCTGGACCACTGAAAGCCCTGATTGGCGCATACTTACTTTCACGAAGGCTGAATTCGCCACCCGCAATGTGACTCTCACTCGGCACTTCCGGCATACACCGATCCGATGAACCAATTGCTGCATTGGTGTAGGCCCCGCCGATCTGCTTTTGAATCTCATCTTTCTCGTCTTCATTTGGGGTATAGACCATGAATCTGAGCTTCCCACCGGAGAACCACATCTCGAACGAGTAGTGTGGTGGTTTCTTCGACAAGCCCAATCTTTCTTTCCACCAACTCCTGGTGACTTCTGGATCGTGAAATACAGAGATTAGACTTTCTGCTTTCTCAATTCCATCAGACTTACTGTAGGGCCTAACACTCGTCAGGTGGCCATCGAACTGTTTGCTGGCCACACTGAGCTTATTATAATCACCTGCATGAAAGCGTAGAGCTTCGTACTCGTCATCGGCAAAACGGTCGCCTATTAATTTCCTTATTGACATACGTTTAAGTAATTGACCTACAGACGGCCTTTGATGCTTATCTTA
>Ga0065698_101467_pt1 | contig 12077 bp, 9 predicted proteins | sample AntLakMe24m_30um_FD_59087 | JGI IMG/M metagenome (GOLD analysis project Ga0065698, IMG submission 59087) | Hypersaline microbial communities from Antarctic Deep Lake - 24m 3.0um v2 (version 3) | ecosystem: Environmental > Aquatic > Non-marine Saline and Alkaline > Hypersaline | place: Deep Lake... | reverse complement strand
AAACGTAGCTGACTAGCCGGAATCTGGGCCTCTCGACTGTGAGACCGATAGTGGGTATTTCCGAGTTCCTTGAGGGCCAGAACCTCACGCACCGCCAGATGGGGGCCATCATGATCGGGTGGATCCTGCTCGTCACGATCATCTCCGTCGGGCTGTTGCTGTACACGGCGTCGACGTAGCCGATCCGGCGTGTGGGGCCGCGAACACAATCCTCTTTTAGCCGTTCGTTGTCTGAAGGCGTATGACACGCGACAGCGACACACACGACGACGAGGTCGACCGCCGACTCGTCGGCGGCTGGGAGGGGCGCTACTACGAGGACTTCGAAGTCGGCGACGTGTACAAACACCCGTACGGACGCACCGTGACGGAGACGGACAACGTCTGGTTCACGAACCTCTCGATGAACCTCAACCCGATGCACTTCAACGAGGCGTACGCCGCCGAGACGGAGTTCGGCGAGCGCCTCGTCGACGGCACCTTCGTCATCGCCTTGGCGGTCGGGATGAGCGTCATCGACGTGAGCGCGAACGCCACCGCGAACCTCGGCTACGACAGGATCCGTCACCACGCACCCGTCTTCCACGGTGACACGCTCTTCGCGGAATCCGAGGTGCTGGAGAAGCGGGAGTCCTCCTCGCGGGACCACGTCGGGATCGTCACCACGGAACTGCGCGCGTACAACCAGGACGACGACCTCGTGCTCTCGTTAGAACGCACCCCGATGGTGTTGAAACGTTCTTACGCCGAGCCGAGCCCCGCACAGCCGACGGGCTGGCCCGAGGGGATCGGGACGCAGCCGGAGGACGTGGAGTGACCACCCCACCCGGAAGCGGCGGCCCCGCCGCGCCGACCGCGGCCGACTCGATCCCCGACACCCGGCTCGGCGGCGATCTCCCGATCGCGACTCCCGAAGAAGCGGCCGCGATCGTACCGGAGACCGCGACGTTGCTCGTCTCCGGGTTCGGCGGCGTCGGCTACCCGAAACTCGTCCCCGAGGCGCTCGCGGCGGGCGAAGCCCGGGAGCTCACCGTCGTCTCGGGCGGCGGCGTCGGCGACGAGATCGATCGCGCCCTCGTCGAGTCCGGTGACATGGCCCGCCGGTACCCGTTCGTCCCGAACGAGACCTCGCGGGCGGCCGCCAACGATGGACGAATCCAGTTCCACGACCGCCACATCTCGCGGCTCGCCGACGAGGTGCGCTTCGGCGGCATCCGTGCCGGCATGCGCGGAGAGACGATCGCGGTCGTGGAGGCGGTCGCGGTCGGTCCGGACTGGCTCATCCCGTCGACCTCGATCGGTCACACGCCCGCGTACGTGGGTGCCGCCGACCGCATCGTCGTCGAGGTGAATCGCGCTCAGCCGGTCGAACTCGCTCGCGTCCACGACGTGCACGTCCGCGACGATCCGCCGAATCGGAGCCCGATCCCGCTCGATCACCCCCTCGACGAGACCGGCGGACCCGCCATTCGGTTCGATCCCGCCAGGCTCGCGGCGGTCGTCGAGACGGACCGTCCGGACGATCCGTACGAATTCCGTGCGGTCTCGGCGACGGACGAGGCGATCGCCGGCAACCTCGGCGACTTTCTGGAGGTCGAGATTGACCGCAACCCGCTGTTCGCGGAGGCGGCGAACCTCCAGTTCGGCGTTGGGAGCCTCGGCAACGCACTGATGGGTGCGCTCGCCGACGTCGACTTCGGCGACCGGCCGGTGTCGTACGTCGGCGAAGTCGTCCAGGACGGCCTTCTCGACATGCTCGACGCCGGCGATCTTGAGGGCGCGAGCGCCACGTCGCTGGCGCTGTCAACGGCCGGTCAAGAGCGACTATTCGACGATATCGAACGCTACGCCGAGGACGTGGTGTTGCGGCCGGCGGACATCTCGAACGCGCCCGAACTCATCGATCGCTTCGGCGTCGTCGGCGTCAACAGCGCCGTCGAGGTCGACCTGTACGGCAACGTGAACGCGACCCACATCGGCGGCACTCGCGTGGTCAACGGGATCGGCGGCGGCGGCGACTTCGCGCGCAACTGCCGGCTCGGGATCATCGCGCTCCCGTCCACGGCGGTCGGCGGAGACGTCTCGCGGATCGTCCCGCTCACGCCGCACACCGACCACACCGAACACGACGCGAGCGTGATCGTCACCGAACACGGCGTCGCGGACCTTCGCGGGCTCTCACCGCGCGAGCGGGCCGCCGCTCTCGTCGAGGTCGCTGATCCCTCGTTCCGCGAGCCCCTCGACGCCTACCGCCAACGGGCCGCGGACGAGGGAGGTAACACGCCGCACGATCTCGACACCGCATTTTCGTGGCAATAGGGAGACAAGAACCCCGAGTACATCATACTTTAAATGATGCATTTTACTGAAATAATCTAATGATTAGCTCATGATATAGTTATCGTCCCTTGATCCTCTGATTTTCGCGTGAATTCTTCCCTCCGACGACACGCTTTTAATAGTTGACGTAATGGCTTGATTCACATGATTGATGGTGACAACACGACACGGCGCGACGTAGTGAAGGGTGCGGCGACGCTCGGTGTCGTCGGACTTGCCGGCTGTTCCGACGACGGCGGAAGCGGTGGCGACGGCGGAAGCGGTGGCGACGGCGGAAGTGGTGACGACGGTGGAAGCGGTGACGACGGCGGCAACGGCGATGACGGCGGCAACGGCGGCGGCGATGTGACGATCACTATCGGTGGGACCTCGACCGGCAGCTCGACGCAGGCTGCCGGACAGGCGCTCGCTCGTGCGGCACAACAGCACAGCGACTTCCTCAACATTTCCGTTCAGGAGACGCAGGGCTGGACGGCGAACCTCTACGAGTATGACTCCGGCCAGATCCCAGCGATGGGCGTCGACAACAACTCGCTCGCGAAGGCGCTCAACGAGGAGGGACCGTTCGCCGACGATCCCGTCGAAAGCCTTCCGAACCAGGGATTCATGTTCACGTCGCTGCAGATCCACTGGGTCGGACTCGACGGAAGCGGTCTCGAGTCGGTCGCCGACCTCCGCGAGGGCGGCTACACGATCTACCCGATCCAGCCCGGATTCGGGACGCGACTACTCACCGAGGAGATTCTCCAAGAGGCCGGTCTGTGGGAGCCGAACGACATCCTCAACGTTGACGCGGGCGACATCCCGGGCGCCGTCGAAGAGGACCGAGTCGACGCGCTCTGTCTGTACGGCGCGAACGGCGTCAACCTCTCCGGTTGGTGCCAGGAAGTCGACGTCCGGAGCGGCGGTCGATTGAACCTCCTGGAGGTCGACGACGACTTCCGCCAAGTCATCGAGGACCATCCCGGAGCGATCTTAGAGGAAGTGGAGCCGTACGGGTACGAACAGGAAGTCACCGCGTACACCGACACGATGGTCACGTGGTCGCTCGCCGGACAGTGGGCGTTCAGTCCGGATATCCCGGCTCGTGCGACCGAGGAGGTCTGTCGGTTGGCCATGGAACACGAAGACACGCTTCGTGAGTCCGATCCGACGACGCTCGAGTACTCGCCGGAAGCGATGACGCAGACGGTCATTCCCGAGATCGACATCCACGCCGGCGTGGCGAACTTCTTCGACGAGAACGGTGTCTGGGAAGACTCCTGGAGCCGCGGCGACGAGTAGTACCGACGCCTGACCGCCCGAACACACATATCTTTCACGACGGATGGCCAACCACTCCGATACTTCAACCGATCCGATCGACTCGCCCGACTCGCCAAATTCCTCGGACGAGAGCCTGCTTGACGACGAAGAGTCGCTCGAGCTCGCTCCCGGCGACCGCGGACGCAAACAGCTCTGGCTGTACCTCCTCTCGCTACCGTTCTGGTTCCTCATCATCTTCGTCCCGACGCTCATCGTTCCGAACTTCCTCGCGGGGGCGTACGGACAGGCGCTTCCGGGGATGCTCTTCGACGATCCGGCCGCGCTCGCGGCGACGCTCGAAGACATGTCGGCCACGATCCTCGGCGTCGCGGCTGTCGTCGGCATCACCGGCGTCTCGGCGCTGATACTCCGGCTCGGGGTCGGAATCGAAGAGCGGCTTCGGTTGGCGCTCGTCTCGTTTTCGATCCCGTTCTGGATGATCGTGATGTGGTACTCGTACACCCAGCTGATGCCCCGCGGTCAGTACGCAGTCGCGTTCCTCGGCGGTATCCTCGGACTGTACGTGATCTCGGAGCTCGACGAGCCGCTCATCGAGCGCAACTGGCTCGAAGTCGGGCTCCTCGTCGGCTCCGGACTGATCTCGCTGGCGACGAGCGGCTACCTCTTCGTGAACTACCAGTCGGTCGCGGTCTACACCGTCGGGCGCGCGAGCGAACCACAACTGGCCATGGCGTTCGCGTTCACGCTCGCGATGATCTACCTGACGTGGCGGTCGTTCGGGATCACGTTCCTCGCGGTCGTCCTCATCGGAATCGGATACGGGTTCGCCGGACCGTTCATGCCCGGCGCCCTGAGCCACGGCGGGCTCTCCGGCACGCGCATGCTTCGGATTCTCGTGGTGAGTGTTGACGGGTTCTACGGGTTCCTCACCCGACTCGTGGCGGCATGGATCGCCCTGTTCCTACTGTACGCCGGGCTGTTGAAGGCGTACGGCGCGTTCGACCTCATCCTCCGGATCGCGGTGCGCTCCGCGAAGTACGTCGACTCCGGCATCGCGCAGACCGCCGTCGTCGCCAGCGCGGTCATCGGCTCCGTCAACGGGAGCCAGACCGCGAACGCGGGTATGACCGGTTCGTTCACCATCCCGCTGATGAAGGAGAACGGGATCAAACCCGAGACGGCGGGCGGTATCGAGGCGGTCGCCTCCACCTCCGGACAGGTGCTCCCGCCCGTGATGGGCGCTGGGGCGTTCATCATGGCGAACCTCGTCACCGGGATCACCTACGTCGACGTCATCGTGTCCGGCCTGATCCCGGCGGCTATCCTCGTCGTCTCGATCACGATCGCGGTCCACTACGTGGCCGCGCCGCAGATCGAGAACCCGGAGATGGACGGGCTCATCGGCGACAAGATGGAGCGGCGCGCGGTAGCGCTGGAGTCGGTGAAGTACGGGATCCCGCTTCTCATCCTGATCTACGTCCTCGGTATCCTGCAGTACACCGTGATGACCGCTGCGCTGTACACGGCAGTGTCGATGATCGCCTTCGGGATCGGAATCCCGATGCTGCAGGCCGCGCTCGACGGCGAGAGCATCAAAGCGGCGCTGTTCGAGACGCTGAAACAGACGGTCGACGGCTTCCGCGAGGGTCTCATCGTCGTCGCGCCGGTGACGATCATCCTCGCGTCGATCAACGGTGTCGTCGACATCCTGATGGCGACCGGAGTGCCGACGGCGATCTCGCTGACGCTACTCGACCTATCGGGCGGGGTCCCGATCATCGCGTTCGTGCTGGCGATGATCATCTGTATCATCCTCGGGCTCGGGATGCCGACGACCGCCGCATACACGGTCGTCGCGCTGCTCGTCGCTCCGACGCTGATCAGCCAGTTCCTCGTGCCCGATATCGCGGCGCACTTCTTCGTGTTCTACGCCGCGATCCTCGCGGGGCTCACCCCACCGATCGCGACGTGNNTCGCCGTCACCTGCGGGATATCTGGCGGGGGCTTCTGGGGGAGCTGTAAGGAGGCACTGCGCATCTCGGCGCCGCTTTTCGTCCTTCCGTTCGCGTTCGTCTACCACCCGGAACTCGTCTCCGGGACGTTCAATTACGCGTCGTTGTCGGCCGGCCTCCTCGCGATGATCGGCTCGCTGGCGATCATTCACGGGATCAACTACCGCTTCGTCTTCGGCCGCGGACAGACGTACGGGCTCCGCGTCGCCTTCTTCGTCGCCGGCGTGATCGGAATGGTCCATCCGACCCAGATGGTCCAGATCGGCGCGATCGCCGCGGTCGGCGCGCTGTACGTCCTGCAGGTCGTCGTGGGACGGCCGAACCCGCTCGGCACGCTCCGCGGTGCGGCAGGCGTGATATCCGGGCGGAAACGGTAGGTCCGCCGATCGCGAGAGCGATACCGTACGCCTGATCGATTGCAGACCGACCGCGGATCGATCGCGATTGCGTCGTCGGCTTTTTTCTAAAACACGTACGTGGTTCGTCTCAGTACGACCGCGGTAGCCCGAGCACGCGCTCGCCTAAGAAGTTGAGCGCGAGCTGTTGGGTTACGGGGACGAGTCGCGTCAGCCGCGCCTCGCGGAAGTAGCGCTCCACGTCGTACTCGCGGGCGACCCCGAAGCCGCCGTGGGTCTGAACCGCGGCGTCCGCCGCCTCGAACGCCGCCTCGGCCGCGAGGTACTTCGCGACGTTCGCCTCGGCGCCCGCCGCCGTTCGATCGAGGTCGTCGAGGCGGTCGGCGGCGTCGTAGATCACCTTCTTCGCGGCGAGCAGGTCGGCGTACGCCTCCGCGAGCGGGTGTTGGATCGCCTGGTTCGCGCCGATCGGACCGCCGAATACCTCGCGCTCGTTCGCGTAGGCGATCCCGCTTTCGAGCGCCGTCTCGCCGAGGCCCAGACACTCGGCCGCGATCACCAGCCGCTCCTCGTTGAGCCCGTCGAGCACCTGGTAGAACCCCTTCCCCTCCTCGCCAATAAGATTCTTCGCGGGCACGCGAACGTCGTCGAAAAAGAGCTGGTAGGAGTGAACCGCCCGGCTCGCGGTCTTGGGGATCCGTTCGATCTCCAGCCCGTCGGCGTACGCGTCCTCCAGGTCGACGAGGATCATCGAGATGCCGCGAGTGCGCTTGTCGACCTCGTCTCTGGGGGTTGTTCGCGCCATCAACACGAGGTAATCGCTGTCCTCGACGCGCGAGATCCACACCTTCTCTCCGTTGATGACGTACTCGTCGCCGTCTCGCTCCGCCGAGGTCGTCATCGCCGTCGAGTCGGAGCCGGCGTTCGGCTCGGTCAGTCCGAACGCCTGGATCATCTCCTCGCCCGCGGCGACCTTCGGGAGGAGCTCTGCTTTGATCTCCTCGCTCGCGTACTTCACGATCGGCACGGAGTTGTAGATCCCGCCGTGGATCGACTGCGGTGCGGCGAACCCGCCGCCGCTGGCCGCGATCTCTTCCATCATCACGACCGCCTCGCTCGTCGACATCCCGACCCCGCCGTACTCCTCGGGAATCAGCATGCCGAGCCAGCCGTCGGCGGCAAGCCGATCGACGAACTCCTGTGGGTACGTCGCCGTGCGGTCGCGCTCGCGCCAGTACTCGTCGTCGAACTCCGCACAGAGGTCGCGGACGCTCCGCCGAACCAGCGACTGCTGTTCGGTGAGTTCGACCGAATCCCGCCAGTCTTGTGGCATGTGGTGACCTGCACCACCTCGGCGGAAAAGGGTTCGCGTCGTGGCGATCCGTGCCCCGTATCGGCCGTCTACGGGGTCGCTGGACCCCGTCCGTGTTGCCGAGAGCGGACCGCTTATGAATCGGGCTGCGGTGGCTGACGGTGGATGGACCGCACCTACTGGCGGACGGTGTTGCTCGTCACGCTGTGGCAGGTTTCGGCGAGCATCTGTTATTACACCGTGTTCGCGGCGACGCCCTTCTTCCGGGACGAATTCGGACTCTCGCGCTTCGAGGTCGGGATCGTCGTGACGACACTCACCCTCGGCTACGCGATCTTCCTGCTCCCGGTCGGTGCGCTCACGGACCGGTTCGGGGAGCGACGGACGCTCTCGCTCGGGCTCATCGGTCTCTCCGCCGGGATGCTCCTCGTCGCCGGCGCGCCCACCTACGCGCTGCTTCTGGCCGCCGTCTTCCTGCTCGGCTCGGTGTACAGCACCGCGATGCCCGGCACGAACAAGGCGGTGTACGACAGCGTCGCCCCCGGGCGACAGAACATGGCGATGGGTATCAAACAGGTCGGGGTCACCGGCGGGAGCGGAATCAGCGCGCTGCTCGTCACCGGGCTTGCGGGGTACTTTTTTTGGGAGATCGGCTTCCTCATCGCCGCCGTCCTCGGCGTTGTCGTCGCGGGAGTCTTCTCCGTCTTGTACCGCGGTGCGGGCGGCAGCGACACGACCGACTCTCCGGAACTCCGCGAGTTGGCGAATAACCGTCCGTACCTGCTGCTCGCGGTCTCCGGATTGTTCCTCGGTGCGGCGCTGTTCACGACGACGGGGTACACCGTCTTGTACGTCGAGGAGTCCATCGGCGCATCCGTCGCGTTCAGCGGCGTCGTGCTCGCGATCGTCCAACTGTTCGGCAGCGGCGGTCGACTCCTCGGCGGGTGGCTCTCCGATCACCTCCCGGGGGACCCACAGACCCGAATCGGCGGGATCCTGCTCGTCCAAACGATCGCGAGCGCGGTCCTGTTCCTCGTCGTCGCCCGGACGACGACGCCGACGAACGCTGGTGTCGCCTTCGCCGCCCTCGGCTTCTTCGTGCTCGGGTTCACCGGCGTCTATTACTCCTGTATGGCGACGCTCGTCCCCGCCGAGCAGATGGGGAGCGCCACGGCCGGCTGTCAGCTCGCGTTGACTTCGGGGGCGCTGTTCGCGCCGCCCGCGTTCGGCTACCTCGCCGACACGTTCGATTACCGGGCGAGTTGGACGCTCCTCGCCGGCGTCTGCCTCGTCGCCGCCGTGCTCGTCGTCGCCGTCATTCGCTCGGAGCCGCCGGTCGGCGAGACGGCGATGGCCGAGTGAGTCTTCGTCCGCCGACGAGCGTTCCCGTCTCCTGACGGGGCGGTGCTCGCGGCAACCCCGGCGGCTACCCCCGAACCTANCACGCCCCACGGAGAACGCGCTTCCAATGGATTCCGCCGAGCGACGGATCGTGGCGTTCACCGCCGGATCACACGGGCTCGTTCACACCTATGAGCTCTCGATCCCGATCTTGTTGACGGTATGGGTCAGTGAGTTCTCGACGACGGCGGCGGTCCTCGGACTGGTCGTCACCCTCGGATACGGGCTGTTCGGCGTCGGCGCGCTTCCGGGCGGTATCCTCGTCGACCGGTTCGGGTCCAAGCCGCTCATCCTCGCCTGTCTCGGCGGGATGGCGGGATCGTTCCTCCTCGTGAGTCTCGCCCCCAACCTCGTCACGCTCGCGGTCGCAATCGCCGTCTGGGGGGTCACCGCGAGCGTCTACCACCCGGCGGGGCTGTCGCTGCTTTCGAAGTCGGTCGCGCAGCGCGGGACCGCGCTCGGGTACCACGGGATTGGTGGGAACCTCGGGATCGCGCTCGGCCCGCTGGCGACCGCGCTCCTGTTGTTGGCATTCGACTGGCGGATCGTCGCGGCCGCGCTCACGGTCCCCGCCGTCGTCGTCGCCGCCTACGGGCTCACCGTCGACGTCGATGCGGCGTTGCCGGACGCTGACGCCGACGCTAACGGCGACGCTGACGCCGCCGGCGGCACCAAAGGCGAAATGTCGCTGTCGAACGTCGTCGACGACACGCGAGTCCTGATCGCCGGCGGATTCCTGATCGTGTTCGCGTTCGTCACGTTCAGCGGGCTCTACTACCGCACGTTTCTCACGTTCCTCCCGGACCTGCTCGGCGACGTGCTCGGCGGCCTGATCGACGTCCAGCTCATCGATCCCGACAGCCCGTACGCNGAGGAGTTCGACGTGGGTCGATACCTGTACGTCGCCGTGCTCATGGTCGGTGTGCCCGGACAGTATCTCGGCGGCCGGATCGCCGACCGAATGCCGCCGGAGCGCGGACTGTTGGCCGTTATGTCGGTGCTGGCGGTGCTCGCGCTGTTGTTCGTCCCCGCCGGCGAGTCCACCGCGACGTTCCTGGCGGTCTCGCTGCTGCTCGGCGTCGCGCTGTTCACGGTCCAACCGCTGTCGCAGGCGACGGTCGCGGCCTACTCTCCGAGCGAGGCTCGCGGCATCTCGTTCGGCTACACCTACCTCGGGATCTTCGGGGTCGGCTCGCTCGGCGCCGCCCTCGCGGGTGCGGTCCTCACCCGAGCGGGACCGCGAGAGCTGTTCTTCGTCCTCGCGGGTATCGCGGCCCTCGGCGCCCTCTCCGCGGCCGCTGTCTCCCGGTTCGCGACCCGTCGAGACTGACGACCGAGACGCCGATATTTATAAATGAAGTGTGACAAATCGTGTTATATGTACCACGTCCTGTTGCCGATCGACANCGAGGACGATCGCGCTCGTTCGCAAGTGGCGCTGTTAGAATCGCTCCCGATCGACGCCGACGAGATCACCGCCACCGTCTTACACGTGTACGAGTCGGTCGACGCGCCGGCCGACGAGGCGGGCTCGGCCGTTATCGACGAGATCAACGAGTCGATCGAGGAGCTCAGGGGCGTCCCGGACTCGGTGGAACTCGTCGAGGCGCGCCTCGACGAACTCGGGATCACGAACGACCGTGTGCTCCACGTGGGCGACCCCGCAGAGGCGATCCAGTCAGTCGCCCGCGACCGCGACGTCGACGCCATCGTGCTCGGGATGCGCAAGCGCTCGCCGGTCGGCAAGGCGCTGTTCGGAAGCGTCAGTCAGACCGTGCTGCTCAACACCGACCGCCCGGTGATCGTCGGAAAGCCTGACGACGGCGACGACGCGTAGCGCCTCGGTTCGGGCCGCCGTTTTCACTCGGTTGCCGCGCCGACCAGCGCCGCGAGCGAGCCCATCTCCGTCTCTGTCTCCGACTCCTTCTCAGCCGTTCCTGCGGCGCTCCCCGCGATCGAGTCGACGGCAGTCGTCAGCCGCTCGGGATCGATACTGGTCCCGGCGAGCAACCCCTCGGTCTTCGCTCGGCTCTCGGCGGCCGACATCGGCGTTTCGGGCTCTCCGAGCGGGGTACTCACCGTTCGCTCGTACGTTTCACCGCCGGCCGTCACGGTGACGTCGGCGCCCCATTCCTCGGGGAACCGCTGCTCGATCGTCTCGTCCGTCGAGACGTTCGTCGCGTCCATCAGGCGCTGCAGGTCGGGATCGTCCCAGTATGGCGGCTCCTCGAACCGGCCGACCGCCCGCAGGAACGGCTCGGCACCGGCCGATCCCGTCGTCAGCGTCAACGCGGCGGCGAACGGCGCCGAGAACTGGCAGTCGACGAAGCTCGTCGGGCGGCGCTTCGCCTCGATGGGGTCTCCGGTGAGTCGGATACCTGGGCTTGGGATCGCGATGTCGATCGCCTCGACGGCGTCGGCGTCGACCTCGGGAGCGATCGCCTGCAGCGCGTCGATCGCGGCGTGCAGGTACCGACAGCACGGGTACGGTTTCCGCCCCGTCTCAGCCAGCGCGTCGCGAGATTCCAGCCGATCGAACGCCGCGAGGTTCGGATCGTCTGTGTAGCCCGTCAAGAACCCGTACTCGCCGTCTATCGAGTCGGCGGCGCCGACGACGCCGGCGGCCGCGAGCGTCGTCGATTCGACCCCGCGACGGGCGGCGAGCCCCGGGTGGAGCCGCTTGTTCCACGCGCCGTTCGCGAGGAACTGCAGGGAGCCGGCCGCCTGACTTCCGGCGATCCCGAGGGCGTTCCGGAGTTCCGGGACGTTGAGCCCGCGGGCGACGCCGGCGGCGGCGACGGCGCCGAAGGTGCCACAGGTGGCCGTGACGTGGAAGCCACGGTCGTAGTGCGAGTCCGGGCCGATCGCCTCCCCGACGGTGCAGGCGACGTCGTAGCCGGCGGCGACGCCCGCGAGGAATCGGTCTGCGCTCGCGTCTGCACCCTCCGCGGCCGCGAGCGCGGCGGCGATCACCGGCGCACCCGGGTGTAACGAGGACGGGAGGTGTGTGTCGTCGAAATCGAGGCTGTGCGCGAGCGCACCGTTCGCGAATGCGGCGTCGGCGGGGGTCATCCGCTCGCCGCTCGGGAAGACGGTCGCCGTCGCGTCCGTCTCGGGATCTGGCGTCGGTCCCGACAGGTCCCGTATTCCGCCGAGAATCGCGGGCGAGGAGTCCGCGTGCGTCGCCCCACCTACTCGTCACGGCGAACCAGTCGAGAAGGTGCGCCGAGAGGTCCGGTCGGTCGGCGTCGACGCGCTGACAGTGGTCGACGATCCGGTCTGTGACCATACGGGCGCGTGAACAGCGGGCGGTATCAAGATTCGCGTGTCGGCAGGTCCGAGGTCGACTCGGTTCCGCGATCGGATGATGACGTATCTCGAGTTGACGAA
>Ga0065698_100349_pt1 | contig 12163 bp, 14 predicted proteins | sample AntLakMe24m_30um_FD_59087 | JGI IMG/M metagenome (GOLD analysis project Ga0065698, IMG submission 59087) | Hypersaline microbial communities from Antarctic Deep Lake - 24m 3.0um v2 (version 3) | ecosystem: Environmental > Aquatic > Non-marine Saline and Alkaline > Hypersaline | place: Deep Lake... | reverse complement strand
GAGACGCTCGGCGATGTCGATGTCGACGCCGACGCGGTGCGCGAACGACGCCGGGGGGACGGAGACGGGACGGGAGGCGCTGGCGAGGCCGAGGTCCCCGCCGACCACGAGGCGACGTTCCTCGAAGTCGACGGAATGCACTGCGCGACCTGCGAGGCGTTCATCGAGACGGTCGCCACGCAGACCGAGGGCGTCAGCGCCGCCAGTGCGAGCTACGTCACGGACACGGTGCGGATCGACCACGACCCCGACGCGGTCTCCACCGACGACCTCTCGGAGGCGGTGAGCGGGCTCGGCTACAGCGCNTACGACCGCGACGACGCCTTCTCGCGNCGGCAGGCGGACAACATGGCGACGGCGCGGCTCGCGGTTGGCGTGCTCGTCGGGATGGCGGTTATGCTCCAGTACATCGTCATCATCTACCCGACGTACTTCGCGTTCCCCTTCTACAACGAGCGCACCTTAGAGTACCTCAACCAGGCGATGGCGTCCTCCTCGGGAACGTACTTCTTCATCGTGATCGCCGTGCTGACGACGGTGGTCCTGTTCATTACCGGGAAACCGATACTCAGAGGCGCGTACGTCAGCGCGAAGACGCGGTCGCCGAACATGGACTTACTCGTCGCGATCGCGGCGGTGAGCGCGTACGCCTACAGCACGCTCGCCGTGATCTTCGTCGATTCGCCGTCGATATACTACGACGTGACCGTCGCGATCATCGTGATCGTCACCGTCGGCAACCACTACGAGGACTCGATCAAGAAGCGCGCGACGGAGCTGCTCTCGGATCTCACCGCGGTGCAGGTCGACAGCGCTCGGCGGCTGGTCGGTGGCGGAGAGAGCGACGGAAAAGGAAGTGCCGACAGCGAAAACGCCGGCGAGACCGAGGAAGTCGCTATCGACGACCTCGCCTCCGGCGACCGCCTGCTCGTCCGCGCCGGCGAGCGGATCCCGGTCGATGGTGAGGCGGTCGCGGGCGACGCCGCCGTCGACGAGTCGGTCATCACCGGCGAGTCGATGCCGGTCCGGAAGACGCCCGGCGACGCCGTNGTCGGCGGCTCCGTGGTCGCGGACGGCTCGCTGACGGTCGAAGTCGGTCCGGACGCGACCTCCAGCCTCGACCGCGTCGCGGAGCTCGTCTGGGACCTCCAGAGCGGGAACCACGGCGTCCAGAAGCTCGCCGACCGGCTGGCGACGATATTCGTCCCGGTCGTGCTCGCGGTCGCGCTCCTCGCCGCGGGCGCGAACCTCGCGCTCGGCAACGGGGTGACGGAGGCGATGCTCGTCGGGCTCACGGTGCTCATCGTCTCGTGTCCGTGCGCGCTCGGGCTCGCGACCCCGCTCGCGGTCGCTGCCGGGATCCGGGACGCGCTCGAACGCTCCATCGTGATCTTCGACGACACCGTCTTCGAGCGCCTCCGCGGCGCCGACACCGTCGTCTTCGACAAGACGGGGACCCTCACCACTGGCGAGATGCGCGTGGTAGCGGCTGACCTCGACGACGGCCTGCTCCGGCTCGCCGCCGCGCTGGAGGAGCGTTCGGCGCACCCGGTCGGGCAGGCCATCGCCGCGGTGCACGCGAGCGATGGTGCTCCCAAAGACGCCGGCGCCGTATCGGATCCCGACGCCGCGTCGCCCGCGGTCGCCGACGGCGGGGTGGCAGAGTCGGCAGAGCCCAACGATACCCTCACCGTCACCGACTTCGAGAGTCACGCTCGCGGGGTCTCCGGCGTCGTCAACGGCGTCGAGGTCGTCGTCGGGCACCCGGACCTGTTCGACGAGCGCGGGTGGGCGGTCCCCGACGAGATCCGCGAGGCCGTGGCGGCGGCCCGCGACGTGGGGCGCGTCCCGGTCGCCGTCGGGCGCGACGGCGCCGCGGAGGGGGTCGTCGTGGTCGGCGACGAACTGCGCGAAGGATGGGAGGAGACCGTCACCGCGCTCGCCGACTCGGGCGTCGAGGTGGTCGTGCTGACGGGCGACGACGAGCGCGCGGCGACCGTCTTTCGCGAGCACGACGCGATCGCGTCGGTGTTTGCGGGCGTGCCGCCGGAGGGGAAAGCGGAGACTGTCGAGCGGCTGAAGGCGAGCGGGCAGACAGTGATGGTCGGTGACGGTACCAACGACGCGCCGGCGCTCGCCGCGGCGGATCTCGGGGGTCGCGCTCGGCGGCGGGACCGCGATGGCGGCCGACGCGGCCGACGTGGCGATCGTCGACGACAACCTCGACTCCGTGGCGACCATCTTCGAGCTCTCGCGGGCCGCGGGCCGGCGCGTGAAAGGGAACATCGGCTGGGCGTTCTGCTACAACGCGGTCGCGATCCCGCTTGCAGTGACCGGCCTGCTCAACCCGTTTTTCGCCGCGATCGCAATGGGCGCCTCCAGTCTGCTCGTCGTAACGAACTCCTCGCGGCCGCTACTGGACGACTAACCGGGAGGTCGTCGGAATCGCTTTCGACCGTCCCGCTTCTCCCCGACCACCGGGACCGCAAGCGACTTTCCGGTCACGCGACTACCATCGCGTATGTCACAAGATCCGCAGTCTTTCGACGTACCGACCAGCGACGGAATGCCGGCGCTCGGGCTCGGGACGTGGGAAAACGACGATCCCGAACAGTGTACCGAGTCCGTCAAAACCGCCGTAGAGATGGGGTACCGCCACGTCGACACGGCCCAGATATACGGCAACGAGGCGGCCGTCGGAAAGGGANTNNCGGCCGCCGACGTCGACCGGGACGACGTNTTCCTCGCGACGAANGTGTGGATCGACAACCTCGCGCCCGAGGACGTGGCCGCCTCGACCCGCGAGAGCCTCCAGAAGCTCGACACCGAGTACGTCGACCTGCTGTACGTCCACTGGCCGGCCGGCGCGTACGACCCCGAGGAGACGCTCTCCGCGTTCGCGGAGCTCCGCGACGACGGCCTGATCGACCGGATCGGCGTCTCGAACTTCGAACCGGAGCACCTCGACGCCGCGACTGACGCGCTCGGCGAGGCGCCGTTCGCGAACCAGGTGGAGTGTCACCCGCTGCTCCGCCAGGAAGAACTGCGCGAGTACGCCGACGCCAACGACGTCGAACTCGTCGGCTACTCGCCGCTGGCCCGCGGGAAGATCCTCGACGACCCGACCGTCGGCGACATCGCCGAGAAACACGGCGTCAGCGCGGCGCAGGTGAGCCTCGCGTGGCTCCGCGAATCGGGCGTCACCGCCATCCCGAAGGCGACCGGTGAGAACCACCTCAGCGACAACTGGGCGAGCCTCGGCCTCGAACTGGACGACGAGGACATCCAGCAAATCGACGACCTCGGCCGGACCGACCGCCAGTTGAACCCGGACTTCGGTCCGGACTGGTAACCTCCGCGACGATCTCTTTTAAATAACTGCGGTGGCGCGCGCCTTCGAGCGCCCTCTGGGCGCGAGAAGCGCGTGCGAGGTCGCCGGCGCTACGCGCCGGCTGCCAGAGAATCTTCGATTCTCGCTGGACGCGGCGAGCGCTGACGAGCGCGAGCCGCGAGGCTGGGGAGGCGTGAGGTGCGGTTGCGGTCCCACGAGCAGTGCGGGACCGGCGGTCCCTCTTGCAGCCGGCGGCGAAGCCGCCGACGACTGGGGCTTTGGAGTGTTCGCTGTCGATCCGTCGCCAACCATTTATAAGCGAGCGGCAGGTGATTTTGAGGAGTTCACCGCCGATCGCCGTTGGCGACTTATAAATAACCGATCCGCGGAATCTGTCGTTTTACAAGCTTTACAAGTCGTTTTCGGGCTGTGCGAACCCGACGCCACCAGCGAGGATCGCCGTTCCAGCGAGGATGGTCGCTCCGAGAACGACGAACCCGTCCTCCGGATTCAACCCGGCAATCGACGCCGCGGCATCCACGACGAACACCGTGACAAACAGNCTCAGGACGGCGAACGCGAGCATGACGAACCCGGCGAGTAGCGCACTAGCCAACGAACCGAAGGCATCGAGAATTCCCATAACGTACCGTGATTCCTTACCTTGCGTAAATAAGTGGCCGTATCTGGACGACCTGGATAGACAGTCGACACGCGGTCTGCAGCGAACGCCTATTCGATTCAGACGTACTCCGTGAGGAATTCGACGACCGCACGGTACGCTTCGATGCGGTTCTCCAGCTTCGCGAAGCCGTGGCCCTCGTCGTCGAAGATCAGTTTGCGGACGGGAACGCCCTGCTCGCGGGCCCGCTCGACGATCTGTTCGGCCTCGCCGACGGGCACCCGCGGGTCGTTCGCGCCGTGGAGGACGAACAGCGGCGACTCGATGGCTTCGATGTTGTTGATCGGCGAGAGCGACTCAAGGAACTCTCGATCCTCCGCAAGCGACCCGTACTCGGCCTCGCGCAGTTCGCGGCGCCAGTCGCCGGTGTTCTCCAGAAACGTGACGAAGTTCGCGATGCCGACGATGTCGACGCCGGCGGCCCATAAGTCGGGGTACTCGGTCAGCGCCGCGAGCACCATGAATCCGCCGTAGGAGCCGCCCATCGCGACGACACGGTCGGGGTCCACCTCGGGGTGGTCGTGGAGCCACTCCACGCCCGCCCGAATGTCCGCAACCGAGTCCATCCGCTTTTCCACGTCGTCGAGCGCGGCGTACGCCTTACCGTACCCCGAGGACCCGCGGACGTTCGGCTCGAACACGGCGTACCCGTTGTTCAGCAGGTACTGCTTGACCGAGGCGAAGGAGGGTCGGCGCTGCGACTCCGGCCCGCCGTGGATGTCGACGACGACGGGGTAGCCGTCCTCAGGTGGCTCCGTNGCCGGGGACGGAGAAGAACGCGGGGATCTCCCGGCCGTCGAANGTGGGGTAGTGGACNAGNTCGGGATCGACGAACGTGTCCGGCGGGATGCCGGCGGTCGAGGCCGCGGTCCAGCGCTCNGTCTCGCCGGTCGTCGNNTCGACGACGTACACGTTCGCGTTGTGGGCGCTCCCGGCCGCGGTGANCGCGAAGCGGTCCCCGTCCGGCCCGAAGCTCACGCCGCCGGCGACGCCCTCGGGGAGAGTCGGGNGTCGGGAACGGGGTCGATTCGATCGGGCTCGACCAGTTCGCCGACCGTGATCTCGGTGTAGCCGTCGACGTTGCGCGAGTAGACCACGCGGCGGGACTCCTCGTGAATCGCGACGCCGTCGACGTTCCACCCGTCGTCGCCGCCGGGCTTCACGGGGGAAACGTCCTCGTCGTCCTCGTCGTCCTCGTCGCCCGCACCGCTCTCGCGCTCCAGACCTGCCCCGGACGCAACCACGGAGAACTCGCCGGTCGCGAGATCGAGCCGCTCTAAGCGGAGCGTGTCGCTGTCGCGATCGGTGACGAGGTAGAGCCCCTTCGCCCTCGGGCCCCCACTCCGGGCTACCGTATCGAACATCTCGCTCGTGAGGCGTGTGGTGGGTCAGGTCGCCGCTGGCGAGGTCAAGGGTGTACACGTCGTGGTCGAACGAGGAGGACGCCTCGTGGACGATCAGCCGGCCGTCGCTCGGCGACCAGCCGGCGACCGAGAGCCAGCCATCGCCCTCGTACACCAGCTCGGCGTCGCCGCCGGTCGCGTCCCGATCTTGTACGTATATGTCGAACACCGACTCATCGCGGCGGTTCGAGGCGAACGCAAAGCGGTCGCCCTCGCTGTCCCAGCCGCCCCACCGATGTTTCGCCTCCGGGCGATTGGTGAGGTCGGTGATCTCGCCCGACTCATAGTTGAGCAGGTATAGCTGGGCGCGCTCGTTGCCGCCCTCGTCCATGCCGAAGACGGCCTCTGCGCGCTCGGGCGAGGAGTCGACGAAGGAGACGGACTCTTCGAAGAACGTGTGCTGTTCGGGCCACCCCAGCGGCTCGTCGAGTGACCACACCTGTCCGGTGCCGGTCGTGTTCAACAGGAAGGAGAGCCGCCCGTCGGGACCAAGGTCCGCCCCGCCGGCGTTCCGTACGTTGAGGTATCGCTCGATGTCGTACTGGTGCATGGGGTCCGATTCTGCGCGCGGTGTGAAACCATTTCGGGTGGGGGGACCGATCGCGCGGCCGCGATCCGCGCGTTCGGTCGTGTCGTCCTCCGCCCGCCGGATGCCGTGTCTTTTTATCCGCCCCAGCCGTCCGGTCGGCGTATGCGCGTCGCGTTCGTCTCGCTTTTCGCCCCCGGCCACGGCGACACGCCGGCGCGGTCACGGACGCGACGGATCGCCCGAGGGCTCGCCGAGCGCGGCCACGACGTGGTCTGGCTCTGTGCCCGCTGGTGGGGCGGCGACCACGACGCCTTCGAGGACGAGGGGATCGCCTATCGGTCGGTGACTACCGACCCGTCGCCGTCGACGTTCGCGGCCCGGCTCCCGCTTGCGCTCCGCCGAGTGGATCCTGACGTGGTCCACGCGGTCAACACCCCGCCGACGCCCGGGATCGCCGCGACGGTTGCGGGTACTCTCTCGCGGACACCCGTGATCGTCGACTGGTGGCGCGACCACCCCGCCGACTCCCGCCGGCGATACCGGCTGCTCGCCCGGCGGGCCGACGCCGTCACGACGCCCTCGCGGACGACCAAGACGCGGGTCCGCGAGTACGGGGCCGCCGGCGAGGACGTGCGAGTGCTCCCCGAGAGCATCGACTTCGACCTCGTCGAATCGGCCGGCGTCGACGATCGGTTCGACGCGGTGTACGCACGGCGGCTGGACCGCCACGCCAACGTCGAGACGTTCCTGCTCGGGCTCGCGGAGCTCCGCGACCGCGACTGGACCGCCGCAGTCGTCGGCGACGGCCCCGAACGCGCTCGGATCGAGTCGACGGCGAGCGACCTCCGGATCGACGACCGGGTGTCGTTCCTCGGCGACCTCCCGCTCCGCGAGCGGGTCGAGCTGTTCAAGGGGACCCACGNCGNGGTTGGCGACGGCGACGTGGGAGACGTTCGCGACCGATCTGTTGTGGGCGCTGGCGTGCGGCTGCGTCGCCCTCGTCGAGTACCAGGCCGATTCGAGCGCCCACGAGCTCGTGGAGGGGCGCCAGCGCGGGCGGCTCGTCACGAGCCCGGCCGAGCTCGCCGACGAGTTCGTCGCCGTCGGCGACCTCGACCGGAAGGCTGTCGAGCGCGACTTTGCGTCCTACGACCACGACGCGGTGCTTGACCGAGTGGTCGACGCCTACCGCGAACTCCTGAACGGGGAGTGAAGCGTGACAAAAAACGAAACCCGCGCGGACTGAGACCGGCGTCTACTTCTCTTCCTGCGTGATCGTCCCGCCGTACTTCATGAAGACGAAAGCGAGTCCGAGCGTGCTCACCATCGCGACGAACGTTGCGATGCTGAGCGCGCGCGCACCCTGCGGGACGAACACGGCGTTGGAGCCGCCGCCGCCGCCGGTCGATTCGGTCTCGATGTCCTCGCCGACGGCGAGGCCGCCGTGCATGCCGACCGCGGTGTGGGGCACGCAGTGGTAGTGGGTGATGCCGACATCTTCCTCGCTCGTCTCGTACACGTAGGTGTTCCCCCCCTCACTGGTCGGGTCGCCGCTGTCGAGGCTGGCCGGGCCGCCGCCCTCGACGGTCTGGACGTTGTGGGCGCCGCCGCTGCCGGTCCACTCGAACGTGATCGTCGTGCCGGGGTCGACCCACAGCAGGGTCGGGTCGAAGGCGAGCCCCGTGTCGCCGGCGCCGACCTGAACGGTGACCTCGCTCTCGCCGCGGGCGTCTTGATACGTCCCGAGGTTCCCGCTGCTGGCTCCGCTCGGCCAGACCGGCTGCACCTCCTGTGCCGCTGCGTTCCCCGTCGTCGCTGCCGTCGCCCCCGCGACGCCGGCCGCGCCGCCGGCTGTCCGGATGAACGTGCGCCGCGAGACGTCGTCCGTGCTCATACACCCCGGTTCGTGACGGCCTGTAGTGAATATGTTGATCCGAGCGTGATCTACCGTCGCGATCGACGCCCTGACTGAGGACGGGAGTGGGTGAATCACTGTGTCGGAGCGGCCATTTATAAATCGGATTGCGGTGTCGCTGTTAGCTGTTTATACGTCGTCGACAACGCGGTGAACACTTCCAAAGCCCCACCCGCCCGCAACCGCACCTCACACCTCCCCAACCTCGTCGCCGGCGGCNNNGCCGCCGGCTGTCAGAGGGACCTTCGGTCCCTCGCTACTTGCGCCCTGCGGGCGCTCGTCGGCACGCGCCACCGTCTCGTTTATTTATAAGCGATCGTCGCTGTCACTCGGATCTATTTAAATACTGTATCACTGCCACTGATCTGCAACACCCTCTCCCGTTATCGCTCGCGTTCCGACCCGTTTATGGTCGCCGCCGCGCGCTGTCTCGGTATGACCGACGACGAGCGACGGAGCGAGCTCATCGCCGCGCTGCGGGCGGCCGACGCCGTCCGCTTCGGCGAGTTCGAGCTTTCGCACGGCGGAACGAGCGACTACTACGTCGACAAGTACCTCTTCGAGACTGACCCGGACGCGCTCCGACTCGTGAGTGAGGCGTTTGCCGATCGCCTCGCCGACACGGGCGCGAAGCTCGCGGGCGTCGCGCTGGGCGCGGTCCCACTCGTGGCCGTGACCGCCGCCGAGATGGGTCGCCCGTACGTTATCGCCCGCAAGCAGGCGAAGGAGTACGGCACCGGCAACCGCATCGAAGGACGACTCGACGAGGGCGAGGAGGTCGTCGTACTGGAGGACATCGCCACGACCGGGCAGTCCGCGGTCGACGCCGTCGAAGCGCTNCGCGAGGCGGGNGCGACGGTGAACCGCGTNCTCGTCGTCGTCGANCGNGAGGAGGGCGCCGAAGANCTGNTNGCNGACCACGACATCGAACTGGAGTCGCTGCTGACGGCGACGGANNTGCTGGCGGAACGCGACGCGGAGTAGCGTCCTTCGAGCGGTTCGACCTTTTCAGAGCGCGTCAAGCCTCGGGCGTTCCTTCGCCGCGTCAAGCCTCGGCCGCGTCCACCGTCGGCACCGCGATCCGATCGAGTACGTCGGCGATCACGTCGCGCTTGTCGGCGTCGTTGACGGCAGCGTCTGGGGTCAACACGAGTCGGTGGGCGAGCGCCGGCTCCGCGACGCGTTTCACGTCGTCGGGCGTGACGAACTCGCGGCCGGCGACGACCGCGGCGGCCCGCGCCGTCTCGAAGAGCCGCTGGGTGCCGCGCGGGGAGACGCCCACCTCGACGCGGCGGTCCTCCCGAGTCGCGCGAGCGATCGACGCCATGTACTCCAGCAGATCGTCGTCGACGCGGACCGTCTCCGGCACCTCGCGGAGGCCGGCGACGGCGTCCGGATCGAGCACGCGCTCGACCGTCGGCGCCTGCTCGACGCGACCCGCGCGCCGTCGGAGCAGTTCGACCTCTCCCTCGTCGTCGGGGTAGCCGATCGCGGTCTTGATCGTGAACCGGTCGAGTTGGGCCTCGGGGAGCGGGAACGCGCCCTCGCTCTCGACCGGGTTCTGCGTCGCGATGACGTAGAAGGGATCTGGGAGATCGTGGGTCTCCCCGTCGACGGTCACCTGTCCCTCCTCCATCGCCTCCAACAGGGCGGCCTGCGTCTTCGGCGGCGCGCGGTTGATCTCGTCGGCGAGCACGACGTTCGCGAAGATCGGTCCGGGCGAGAAGGCGAAGGAGCCGTCGTGCTCGTCGAACACGTTGGTCCCGGTCACGTCGCTCGGGAGGAGGTCAGGGGTGAACTGGACCCGCGAGAACTCTAAGCCGAGCGCGGCCGCGAACGATCGCGCCGAGAGAGTCTTCCCGGTGCCGGGCACGTCCTCCAAGAGGACGTGACCACGGGCGAGGACGCCGAGCGTGACGCGGTCGAGGAACTCGCGGTCGGCCACGACCGCGCCGCCAACTTCGTCGACGACGCGAGAGCAAGCCGCCGCGGCTTCGGGGACGTCCATACCGCCACCACGCGATCCGCCCCGAAAAGCGTTGTCGGGATCCCCGACATCGCCGCCGGCGATCGAAACGCATAACAGCGGAACCGGCCAACCGAAGAATGAGCCGAGGTAGCCTAGCCTGGCCAAGGCGGTAGATTCGAAATCTACTGTCCATTCGGACACCGGAGTTCAAATCTCCGCCTCGGCGCTTCTTTCGGACGATCGACTCGTTAGTGACCGGTCTCGTTCTGCTGAACGACTGTTCTCCGTGTCTGTCGCAGTCGACGAGGCTCGCGCTGTCCGGCTACCTACGGTTCCCCGCCCAGCAATTCCTGCTCTGGGGCGGGATCGCCGCGGAGTCGCCGCCGGCGCTTGTCGTAGGCGGCCTCAAGTTTCGCGTTGGTTGCCCGCGAGACGAGGTAGAGGTCAGCGTCGTCGCCGTCGCGGGGATGTGCGCTTGCGACCCAGACATGACCGTCTCCCGCTGAGAGGTCGTTGGCCCAGCGCTCGGCGGCCGCGCGGCTTTCGAACGCGTGGCGGGAGCCGTCCTCGAAGACGAGTCGGCCCACCTTCGCGTTACGCTTTCGGGCAGAGGGTTTCACCGCGACGACGACGCTCACGGACGATATTCGGGCGCCATCGCTTAAAAACCTCGCCAGACGGCGGCGGGCGGATATCGATGGGTGGACGACGGAGGTCAGTCGTCGGCCGGCGCGATATCGGACGGATCCGCGTCCACGGCGAGGAGCCGATCGAGCCCGTCGACCATCGCGACGACGCTGGCGCGAGTGATGTCGGCGTCGGTCGCGGAGACAGAAACCGACCGGTCCCCCCGCGAGAGGTCGACCTCGACGGTGACGACGGCGTCGGTCCCGCCTGTGATCGCGTCGACGTGGTACGAATCGAGTTCGAAGGAGACGCCCTCGCCGGCGGAATCACCCTCCAGTGCGGCCCGAACCGCCTCCAGCCCGGCGTCGACGGGCCCGGATCCGGTGCCGGAGGCGACGCGCTCGTTGTCGCCGACGCGAAGCCGAACCGAGGCCGTCGGGAGGTTCCCGCCGGAGGTGGCCGACAGGTCGACGAGTTCGACGTGCCGGTCGCGCTCGCGGCCCTGCACGTCCTCGGTGATCGCGAGGAGGTCGGCGTCTGTGACGCGCTTCCCGCGGTCGCCGAGCTCCTTCACGCGACTCACGACTTCGCTTAGCTCGCCGTCCTCGACCGCCACATCGTGCTCGGCGAGGGCCGCTTTGACCCCTGCACGCCCAGCGTGTTTGCCGAGGACGAGCCGTCGTTCCCGCCCCACCGTCTCAGGCGGGTACGGCTCGTACATCGTTCCGTCTTTCAGGGTCCCGTCGGTATGGATCCCGGATTCGTGGGCGAAGGCGTTGGCGCCGCAGACCGCCTTGTTCGGCGGGAGCGCGACCCCGGTCGCCTCCGAAACGGTCCGGCAGAGACGGTAGAGTCGTTCCAGCTCGACGGTGTCGATACCGTACGACTGGTCGAGCGCGATCGCGACCTCCTCCAACGCGACGTTGCCGGCGCGCTCGCCGACGCCCATGACCGTCCCGTGGACGGTGTCGGCGCCCGCCTTCAGCCCCGCGTGGACGTTCGCCACGCCGAAACCGAGGTCGTCGTGGGTGTGGAGGCTCGTCGGGCCGCGGTCTGCGAGCCGCGAGACGACCTCCGCGGTGCGCTCCGGGTCGGCCGCGCCGACGGTGTCGCAGTAGCAGATTCGGTCTGCACCGGCGTCGAGGCCGGCGCCGAGCAGGCGTTCGAGGTAGTCGAGGTCGGCGCGCGAGCCGTCCTCGCCGAGCACCTCGACCCACAGNCCGTGGTCTGTGGCGTACTCGACGAGCTCGACCGTCGTGTCGACCACGTCGTCGCGGGTCGAGCCGACCTTCGTCTCGACGTGTTTGTCCGACGCGGGGACGACGAGGTTGATCCCGTCGACGCCGCAGTCGAGCGCGTGGTCGATGTCGGCTTTCACGCCGCGGGCGAAGCTCGTCACGGTCGCGTCGAGCCCCTCATCGGCCACTCGGCGGATGGCCTCGCGTTCGCCCTCGGAGGTGCACGCCGAACCGGCTTCGATCAGATGCATCCCGGCCGCGTCGAGCTCGCGGGCGATGTCGACCTTCTCGGCCGGCGTCAGCGAGACGCCCGGCATCTGCTCGCCGTCGCGGAGCGTCGTGTCTAACAGCTGTACCTCGTCGAGTGTGGTGAGTTGTGTTCGGGTCAAAGATGGTCCGTCGGCTCTGTGGTCGGTTCGGGAGCGGTGCCGCCGCGGGGCGGTCGCGCCCGGAGTTGCTATCGTCGGAG
>Ga0065698_100347_pt1 | contig 12329 bp, 16 predicted proteins | sample AntLakMe24m_30um_FD_59087 | JGI IMG/M metagenome (GOLD analysis project Ga0065698, IMG submission 59087) | Hypersaline microbial communities from Antarctic Deep Lake - 24m 3.0um v2 (version 3) | ecosystem: Environmental > Aquatic > Non-marine Saline and Alkaline > Hypersaline | place: Deep Lake... | reverse complement strand
GACACAGAAGGGGTGCCTTCTGCTTGGAACCGTCGAATCCCGATATTGTCCGATTGATTGGGCGGGCAGGCCGCCTCGGTTTATCGTTAAGACAACAAGCGGCTAATTAAATCCTTGCAATGTTGGATTCATCCCCGCGCTGAAGCGCGAGGCTTTCTCCTTGATTCTCCGTAACGCGGGTCTACCGGTCTCACGTTCCGGATATGGTCTTTATAACTATATTCACAAGAGAAATATACGCAAATGGAATGGAACGAGGTCACGTAACTGACGACGACGAGGGCAAAGCAGTAGTCGATTCTCACGGTGAAAAGATCGGTATGATAACGGAGGTCAAATCCGGGACCGCGTACGTGAATGCGGACCCCGGGCTCGCTGACACCATCCGCTCGAAACTCGGCTGGTCCGACGCCGACCAAGACGACTATCCGCTTGAGAAGGACCGCATACACACAGTAACCGACGACGAAGTTCGACTCAAAGACTAGTCTTAGGATAAACCTTCCAGCAGAGTACAGACTACTTTTTCAATTCTCTTGGCATACCTGTGGCTCGCGGTATTGCTCGCCACAGGTATGCACCGTCCGGGAGTCACGCGAGCGAAGCGAGCGTGACAACGGATGGTGCACGAACGAAGTGAGTGCACCGTCCGGGAATTGAACCGAAATCAGACGTGCTCGCTCACTGCGCTCGCTGCGCGCGACTGATAGGGTTCAATTCTCTTGGTATACCTGTGGCTCGCGGTATTGCTCGCCACAGGTATGCACCGTCCGGGAGTCACGCGAGCGAAGCGAGCGTGACAACGGACGGTGCACGAACGAAGTGAGTGCACCGTCCGGGAATTGAACCCGGGCTATTAGCTTGGGAAGCTAATGTCCTACCACTGGACCAACGGTGCTCACTCGAACATCTCTAACCGTCCCACTTCAACGTAGCGTTTCCGGTGCCGGGAGCCTCACACTTAACCCGTCGCCGGCGGAGTCGTCTCCATGCACTCGGAGCCGAACGAGACGAACGCGGCGGTCGATCCGGCTGCCGTCGAGCGCGTCCGCGAGCGACGCACCGAACTCGCACCGGCGCTCGGCCGGACGTGGACCGACGGTGACCCGTGGCGCTTCCTCACCGACCTCACCGCGATCGGGAGCCGGATGGCCGGTAGCGAGGGCGAGCGCCGGGCCGCCGAGATCGTCGCCGACGCGTTCGAGCGGGCGGGGCTCTCCGCGGTCGAGACGCGCCCGTTCGAGATGGCGGCGTGGGAGCGCGGGAGCGCGACGCTCCGCGTGACGGCGCCCGGACGCGACGGCGCGGCGGCGACCCGCGAGTTCGAGGCGCTCGCGCTGCCGTACTCGCCGGGCGGGAGTGTCACTGGGGAGCTCGTGGACGTGGGGTACGGCACTCCCGCCGAGATCGACGAGCGGGAGGTTGAGGGCCGGATCGCAGTCGCGTCGACGACGACCCCGGAGGGCGGTCGGTTCGTCCACCGGATGGAGAAGTTCGGGTACGCGCTCGACGCGGGCGCGGTCGGCTTCGTCTTCGTCAACCACCTCGACGGCCAGCTTCCCCCCACCGGATCCCCTGACCTTCGGCGAGGAGGCCGAGGCCGTCGCCGTCGGCGTCTCGAAGGAGACCGGCGCGTGGCTCCGGGAGTACGCGGCCGGAGGGGACGGCGGGGTCGCCGCCGAATCGAGCCCCGCTGCGCAGGCCGAGCTGTCGGTGACGGCGACGACCGAGCCGGGCGAGAGCCGGAACGTAGTCGGTCACGCGGGACCGGACACCGACGAGCGGCTCCTCCTGCTCGCGCACTACGACGCCCACGACATCGCGGAGGGCGCGCTCGATAACGGTTGCGGGATCGCGACCGTCGCGACCGCCGCGGGAATCCTGACCGAGGCGGACCTCCCGCTCGGCGTCGACGTGGTCGCGGTCGGGGCGGAGGAGGTGGGGCTCCTCGGTTCGGAGCAGTTGGCAGAGCGGCTCGACCTCGACCGGGTGAAGGGAGTGATCAACGTCGACGGCGCGGGGCGGTTCCGCGACCTCGTGGCGCTGGCGCACGCCTCCGAGACGGCTGCGTCGGTCGCCGAGGCGGTGTCGACGGCGACGAACCAGCCGATCGCTGTGGACGCGGAGCCGCACCCGTTCTCCGACCAGTGGCCGTTCGTCCGGCGCGGGGTGCCGGCGATCCAGCTACACAGCGACTCCGGCGATCGGGGACGCGGCTGGGGACACACCCACGCCGACACCCGCGACAAGGTCGACGACCGAAATGTTCGGGAACACGCGATGCTCATCGCCCTGCTCGTCGCCGAGTTCGCAGCCCCCGAGCGCGACGCGCCCCGCCTCGACCGCGACGACCTGATCGCGGCGTTCCGGGACGCCGACTTCGAGACGGGCATGCGCGCGGCCGACCTCTGGCCGGCCGGCTGGGAGTAGCGCGGGAGCAGACCGCGTAGTTCACGATTGGTCCGTCCCCGCGATCCGGTCCCGGATCGCACCCGTCGCCGCGGCGGCGTGTCGGGCGTCGCGGTACCGTTCTCCGAAGGCGACCCGCGCGCTCTCGGCCGCCTCGGGGTCGACCTCGAACGCGACGCCCTCGTACGACACGTCCCAGAGCACCAGCGGTTCGGGCGGTGCGGGACCGATCCCAAACTCGCCGGAGATCGGTTCGGAAGCGAGCAGGCGGTCGATCAAGGAGGGGTCTGCCGTGCCGCGACCGACCGCGCGGACCGCGGCGACGAGCCGGCGCACGAGCGCCCGCGGGAACCCTCCGGCGGACACTTCGACGACAAGGATGTCTCCCTCCCGAGTCGCGGTCGTGGTCAGATCACGGACGGTTCCCGTCTCGTCGCTCGTCAGGTTGTGGAAGTCCTGTTCGCCCGAGAGCCGTGCGAGCGCGTCGCGGACGCGGCCGTCGTCGACGGCGTGGTCGTGATCGGTCTCTTCGACGCGAGCAGGCGCGTACAGGTGGTAGCGGTAGGTCCGTCTGACCGCGTCGTGGGTGGCGTGGAATCCGGCCGGTACGTCGGCGGCCGCCCATACCCGCACCGAGCCGGGGAGGTGCCCGTTGAACGCTCGCGGCGTGAGCCAGTCGGGTGCTTCGAACGCGACCGTCTGCGCGACCGCGGAGACGCCGGCATCCGTCCGCCCCGCGGCGGCGTATCCCGGCGGCGTCGCGTGCGTCGGCCCGTCGCCGCGGTCGAGGATCCCATGTTTGGCGAGCGCCCGAAGGAGGGTTCCTTCGACGGTCGTCGCGTGGGGCTGGCGCTGGAAGCCGGCGTACTCGCGGCCGTCGTACGCGACTCGGAACGCGCGCGTCGCCGCCGAGGCGTCGGTCACTCCGTGTCGGGATCGTCGCCCGCGTCCTCGGTATCACTCCCGTCCTCGGTATCACTCCCGTCCTCGGCGTCCTCCGCCTCCTCCTCCCGGTCGACCATCGGCACGGTGACAACGGGAACGGGGGAGACGCGCACAACCTTTTCGGTGACGCTGCCGAGCAGGACGCGCTGGAGACCGGTGCGGGTGTGGCTCGGCATCACGACGATATCGGCGCCCACGTCGCTGATCGCGTTCTCGATGACGTTGATGGGCTCGCCGCGGACGACGTTGCCGATCACGTCGACGCCGGCCGCCTCAAGCTCTGCCGTCACGGTCTCGACTCGTTTTTCGGCCGCGTCCTCAACGCGCTCGGCGAACGCGCCGACTCGGGGGCCGCGCAGCGTCTGCGCGACCGTGTCGATCGCGGAGACGACGTGGACGGTCGCGTCGTATCTCTCCGCGAGGCTCTTCGCGTGCGGGATCGCGTCGTTTCCTTTCCCGCCCGGCGCCACGGGGAGGAGGATGTCGTCGTACATACGGGACGGTCCGATCGCCGGGTGCAAAAACGGTACCGACCGTCGTGGCGGGGGGGAAACGGTATCGGTCGTCGCGGTAAGAGGCGCCGGCCGCCGAGACGACGGCGCTACACTCCGAGCGCGTCAAGCAGGTCGAAGCCGACGCCGGCGTAGCCGACGAGCTTGAACCCCAGATAGATCCCGACGATCGCCACCACGCCCGGCAGTTCGGGCGGAGCGGGGATCGGAACGCGGAGGAAGGCGAACAGCGCGCCGACCGCGAGGCCGACGACGAGCGCCGCGATCGTCACCACGGGCGTGGAACTCATGTCGCCGATTCGGCGGCCTCGATTCATAAGGGCGACGTTCTGTGCCGGTTCAGACAACTGTCACCTCGCCGCCGCCGATCGACCGCCTAGAGCGCGGATGGGCAGGGTTTTCAGACGGGCGCTCCTCCGCAGAGACATGGCACGAGAGGTTTCCAATCCCGACAACCCGCAGGTGACGCTTCACACGAACCACGGCGACGTCGTCGTCGAGCTGTTCGCCGACCGCGCGCCGAAGACGGTCGAGAACTTCCTCGGACTGGCGCGTCACGACCCCGCCGCCGACGCGGATCCCGCCCGTGACACGAACACGTGGGAGGACCCCGAAAGCGGCGAGGTCCGAGGCGACTCGCTGTACGAGGGGAACGTCTTCCACCGCGTCATCGAGGACTTCATGATTCAGGGCGGCGACCCGCAAGAGAGCGGCCGCGGCGGCCCCGGCTACCAGTTCGACGACGAGTTCCACGACGATCTGACTCACGACGGTCCGGGAATCCTCTCCATGGCGAACTCCGGCCCGAACACGAACGGCTCGCAGTTCTTCATCACGCTGGACGCCACGCCGCACCTCGACGGCAAACACGCCGTCTTCGGGCAGGTCATCGACGGGATGGACGTGGTCGAGGAGATCGGTGCCGTTCCCACCGACCGCCGCGACGAGCCCCGCGACACCGTCGAGATCGAGCAGATCACGGTCGAGGAGTAAGTCTGCGTCAGCGGCACCATTTATAAGTAACCCGGACACGGGTCCGATTTTTCGACGGCACCGGACGATCGCGTAGTGGTCGCTGACGGCGGGCGGCGAACGACCCGGGAGGGCCGGCTACGCTTATAAGTGGTTGCTGGCAGATCGACGACGAACATCGCCAAAACCCCAGCCGCGCTTGGCTACCCCTTTGAGTCCTATCCCGCACAGCACCGCAACCGCACCTCACACCTCCCCAACCTCGTCGGTGATCCTCCGCTTCGCTCCGGACCACCGACTCCAGCGAGAATCGGAGATTCTCTGGCAGCCGGCGCTACGCGCCGGCGACCTCGCGCGGGCTGCTCGCGACCGTCGAGGGCGGCCGCTCGCAGGCACACGCCACCGCACGTCGTATTTATAAATCCTCTCAGTCTCACCACACCGGCGCGAGCAACAGCGCGACTGTGATCGAGATGAACAGGAGCTTCAGGGCGGTGTTGACGGCGATCACCTTCGTGCCGAATTCGGCGCCCCAGATCCCGTACTGGAAGGGGATCGAGCGACGGAACGTGGAGACGGCGAACGAGAGGATACCGCCGANGAGCAGGCTCGCGACCGCGGTCCGAAGGGTGAAGATCCCCTCGGCGGTGCCGGCCAGCGTCACGGCACCGGCGGTCGTATCGAGGGTGTAGACGGCGATCACGGGGACCGCGGCGCCCGGGAGTCCTAAGAGTCCGGTGATCGGCTCCGCGACGCTCGTCAGGGCCTCGACGTCGTAGTGGGTGACGAACGCGATCACGAGGGTGTAGACGACCGCGAGCCGCGGGACGGTCCGGCGGAGCGTCGACCACGACTTCGTCGCGGCCTCCCGAACGCGCTCCCGGCTCGTGCGCTCGTCGGCGTCGGGACCGGTCGCGTCGACCTCGGCGAGCGCGGAGCGGTCCACGTTGCGCTCGGACAGCAGAACGCCGCCCGCGAGGACGCCCGTGACGGTGATCGCCAGCGCGATCCCGGCGCGCGCGGAGACGTAGATAACTCCTGTCTCCACGCCCAGAATCGGGATCAACACCGGGATGTAGTAGGTAAACACGTGCTGGACGAACCCGAAGAACGTGTTGATGGTCACGGCGACGAGCGTCGCCCGGTCGTCGAGCAGGCCGGACTCGCGGTACTCGGCGAGCGTGGCGTACCCCGCCGTCGTCGACGCCGCAGTCGTGAGGATCGCGGTGCCGACCTCGTCGGGGAGGTTCGCGGGTCGGGTGAGCCACCCAGCGAGTCCGGCGACGTACCGGATCAGCCCGAACGCGACCGCGACGTTGGCGGCGAAGACGCCGACCGCGATGAACGCCGCGATGCGCGCGAGCCGCGGGGCCACCTCAGTGAGCAGGGCGACGAGTTCGGCGGCGACCGATTGCACTACCGCCCCTACTCGGTCGGCGACCTAATGCGCATCGGAAGGCGTGAACTGGCGGGCCGGCTCCCCGCCGCCGACGCGCCGCGCGGGGCTTATGGGACCCCCGGCCGAACGCCCGATAATGGCACCCGCCGAAGACGACATCTCGATCGAGGAGAAGCGCGTGTACGCCGGGACGGCGGGCCGCACCGACGCGTACGTCGCCACCGAGAGCGGCGTCGTCCGGGTGGCGCTGTCGGCCGACAAGATCGGCGCGTTCGACATGGTCGCCCGCGAGCCCGCCCGCGACGCGGCGGTCCTTCCGCGGCGAGACGCCCCGGACCTGCTCGGCGTCGCGACCCCGGACGGGCTCCAGGTCGCGCCCGTCGGCGACGACCTCGCGTTCGAGCCCGTCGACGTCGACCCGGTCGGCTCGAAATCGCTTGTCGCCGTCGGCGTCCACGACGACGCGTTCCTCGTCGCGGGCGAGGACGGCGAGATCAATGGGATCGAGTTCGGTGACGAAGAGTCAGATCCGACGGCGACCTCGATCGGGACCGTCTCCGACCCGCGCGCAGTCGACGGCCCCCTCGTCGCGGCCGCGGACGGGGTCTATCGAGTCTCAGGCGACGGTTCCGAACTCGTCTCGGTCGGCCTCGACGACGCCCGCGACGTGGCCGGATCCGGAATGCCCCTCGCGGCGACCGCCGCGGGCGTCTACTGGCTGGGCAACGGCTGGATGACGGCGCTGGAGGGCGACGCGACCGCAGTCGCCGCCGACGGTGACGGCCACGCGATGGCGGTCGTCGACGGCGACCTGTTCGTCCACGCGGACGACGACACCGAGTGGGACGCCGGGGCGTGGACCGCGGCGGACCTCCCGGTCGACGAGGTACCGGTCGCGCTCGGTTACGGTCCCGGCGTGTCGGTCGCGGTCACCGACGCTGGCACCCTCTGTGTCGACGCCGGTGACGGCTGGCGGCACCAGGTCGTTGGCGTGCGGGGGGTCGCGGGCGTCGCACTCGCGGTCGTGGAGTGACGAAATACGAAGTAGCGCCTCAGTTTGATTTATAAGTGGATAACGGCAGACCAGCGGTGAAAACCACCCAAACCCGGGCCGCTCAGCTGTACGCTGGCGGAGTCATTTATAAGCGGTCGATCGACACGAACACCACTAAAGCCCCAGCCGCGAGGTGGGCGCACGCTCGCTGCGGTCCTCACTCGGTCGCTCACTTCATTCGCTCCCTCGTTGCGGTCCTTGCTTCGCCTGCGCCCGCCTCGCGGCTGCCCCTTTGAGCCCCACCCCGCACCGCACAGCACCGCAGCCTCACACCTCCCCAGCCTCGTCGCTGGCACCCTCCGCTTCGCTCCGGGGGCCAGCGACTCCCTCGCGGCCTCCTCGCGGCCGCCCTCGGCGGCCGCTCGGAGGCGCGCCACCGCATTGTTCACTTATAAACAAACGACCCGCCTCCAGTCCGGGCGCCCGCTCTACGCGCTCGGGAGTTCGATCGCCTCGCCGTCGACGTAGACAGTCGGGTTTCGGAGGATTCCGTCGAGGTGGACGGGCGCGTCGGTCTCGCCACCGATCCCGGCGTTGTCGCCGATCGCGATGTGAACCGTGCCGCCCGCCTTCTCGTCTAAGAGGACGGAGCCGACCAGCTCGTCGACGCCGACGTTGGTCCCGATCCCCAGCTCTGCGAGGTTGTACGCGGCGTCCCCGACCGACTCCGCGGCGGTTTCGAGCTCTTCGCGGACCGCGTCGTCGCTGACGGACGTGACGAGCCCGTCCTCGACCTCGAACGTGAGAAGGTTTGGTCCTCGTCGAGCAGGCCGTAGGGCATCATCGTCCCGTCGACGACGTACGTGCCGGTCGCGGTCTCGGGCGAAATAAAGACCTCACCGGCCGGCAGATTCGAGAAGTCGCCCGGCTCGTGAACCATCCCGGTGTCGGCGAGCCACTCGCGGTCGCCGATCCCGAACGTGATGTCGGTGCCCGCGGGCGAGGTCACCCGGACCTCGTCGGCGTCGGCGACCTGCGCGAGCACGTCGTCGCAGGCGGCGTCGATCGCGGCGTAGTCGGCGTCGAGCCCGGTGGTGAACACGTCCTCCGTGATCCCGGGAAGGGTCGCGCCGCGCGCTCCGGCGTCGCATGCGGCCCCACGGGCGCGGGTGTGGCTCAGGCTCTTCGTCGTCGGCGCGAGGAAGGCGTCGCTCTCGGCCATCGCGGCCGCGACCGGCGCGGGCGGCTCGGTCCCGTGCTGGTCGGCCGGCGGATACCGGAGGATCGTCGCATCGTCAGTGATGGCGCTCACGGCCTCGTAGAGCGCCTCACCGATGGGCGCTCGCTTGTCGTCGGTGACGACGACGACGGATTCCCCTGGGGCGACGCGCAAGCACTGCTCGACGGCGGTCTCGGCCGCTTTCGCAAGATCGCTCGACATACCCGTCGATCCGCGACGCCGGGCGTTAGTCCTTCCCATCGCTGGCTAATTTACTCTATTTCGAAATCCAGTTCCATACTCAGCACGCGCGAATTAACCGACTGATTACTCTCGACGTAGTTAATTTCTCATTAAATCTCTCGAAAACATTATACTGCTCGCCGAGCGACTGGGATCCATGATACGCGTGGGCGTCAACGGGTACGGGACGATCGGGAAACGCGTCGCGGACGCGGTCGCGGCCCAACCGGATATGGAACTCGTCGGCGTAACGAAGACGAGTCCGGATTACGGCGCCGAGGTCGCGCTCCGGCGCGGATACGACCTGTACGCCGCGATCGACGACCGGGCCGCCGCGTTCGAGGACGCTGGGCTCGCGATCGCCGGGAGCCTCGGCGATCTGCTCGACGCCGTCGACGTGATCGTCGACTGCACGCCCGCCGGAATCGGGGAGCGCAATCGACCGATCTACGAGGCCCACGACACACCCGCGATCTATCAGGGCGGCGAGGACGCCGCGATCGCGGACGCCTCCTTCAACGCCCGCGCCAGCGGGGCGATCGGCGACGCCGGCTCGCTCCGCGTCGTCTCCTGTAACACGACCGGGCTCTCGCGGCTCCTCGCCCCGCTCGACGAGGCGTACGGCATCGAGAAGGCCCGCGTGACCCTCGTTCGGCGGGGCGGCGACCCGAGCGAGACCGATCGTGGTCCGATAAACGACGTAGTGCCGGACCCGGCGACGGTCCCCTCTCACCACGGTCCCGACGTGAACGCGATCCTCCCAGATGTCGACATCGACACGGCCGCGCTGAAGGCGCCGGTCACCGGCATGCACACTCACAGTGTCAACGTCACGCTCGAACGGGAGCCGACCACGGCGGAGGTGCGGGAACTGCTCCGCGAGGAGACGCGGCTGTTCCTGATCCCCGAGCGCGCCGGTATCGACGGCGCTGGGGCCCTGAAAGACTACGCGTCCGATCTCGGGCGGGACCGCGGCGACCTCTGGGAGAACTGCATCTGGGAGGAGTCGATAAGCGTCGAGGGGCGGGACCTATACCTGTTCCAGAACGTCCACCAGGAGGCGGACGTGGTGCCCGAGAACGTCGACGCGATCCGCGCGCTGGCGACCGATATCTCCCGAGAGGAGTCGGTGGCGCGGACGAACGAGGCACTCGGCGTCGGGCTCGACAGCCTGTTGTCCAAGGACGGAGCTACCCGCGATCAGGTCGCTGCAGACGACTGATCGAAGAGTTCGGTGTCTGTGTCCGCCTCACTCTGCGGGGGTCGTCACGAGGAACGTGCGCCCGCCGCGGCGTTCGAGGTGGACCTCGCTGTCCTGTACGCGGTTCAGCCGCGCACGATCGGCGATCCGGTTGGTCCGACATTCGGTGACATCGACGCGGGTCGGCGTCGCGTACCGCGGTCGGTCGTGGCTCGTCGCGCTCATACGTTCAGGGAGGACCGGAGCGCCGGTATAAGCGAGCCATCCGCGGAGTGAAAGTGAAAGTAAAGGTGTTACCGGTGTGAGCGGGGAGACGTACCCGAACGACGCGACCGACACTACGCGACGCGACCGTTCCCGAACGACGCTGCCTACCGCCGGAGTCCCGCCTCCTCGTCACCCTCGACGAACCGCACGGTGAAGTAGTCGTAGTCGCCGTAAGCAGCGTCGAGCGCGCCCAACCACCAGTTCCAGCGCTCGACCAGTGAGGAACCGTCCGGCGCGTCGCCGAGGTGATCGATCACCCCGGGCACTGTGAGGGCGTGTCCCCGATCTCGGGAGGGCTGCCCCGAGTCGGCGAGGTCGCGGGCCGCTCGGGCGACCGCCCGCCGTTCGGCCTCGGTCCCGCCGAACTCCGCCGCAAGAGCCTTCTCCAGACGCTGTCGGTCCATGGGCGAACCTACGAGACCTGAGTATATTAGTCGCGTGGTGGGGGGTGGCACGTCCGGTGTCGACGACGCGCCGGACCCTCGTCTTCGACCGGGATCAGAGCCGGGCCGCGAGTGCGAGAAAGAGGAGGCTGAACGGTGCCGTTAAGAGCGTCAACAGCACCCCGGCCGCACCCTCACCGGCTGCGAGGGCCATCGCGAGGCCGACGACGAGCGAGGATGAGCCCACGATCGCAAGGATGACGCGCTCCGGGACGCTGGCTCGGTCCGGCCCGTCGCTCCGCGCGAGCGTCGTATCCAGTCCCCGCTCGACGTCGTCGGCGAGGTGGGTTGGAACGAACAGCCACGGTGTCGAGCGGTACCACGCGTTCCCTCGGTACGCGAGCAGGAACACGGTCGTCCACGGGAGGTCGATCCGGCGCGTCCGGATCACGGACCCGAGGTCGTCCGAGCGCGTCCGGTCGTGGCTCCGGTAGGTCCGATCGATCGTCTCGGCGGCTGGGTCAAGCCGCAGGTCCGTCCCGCGCGATCTCGCGATCACCGGGAAGAGCGTGGCGAACCCGACGAGCAGCGGGGCGAACCCCGAGAACAGCGATAGCGCGGCCGAGAACGGACCGGGACCGATCGCCGCCGCGATGCCCGCGAGCACGGCTCCAGCCCCGGCGAGGGTCCAGCCGAGACGGAATTGCGAGGGGTCGAACGAGTAGTTGCCGAACTGCGACCGCAGCTCTCGGCGTCGCTCCGGGGAGGTCAGGTCGTACGCTACGAGCCAGTAGAGCAGCGACATCGGCCCGCCGACGAGGAGGATGACGAGTACCACCCACATCGACGCCGGCGGCCCGCCACCGCCGAGCAGCGAGAGGCCGACACCGGCAGCGACGAACAGCAGCGTCGCAAGGACGAGCACGCCCACGGTCACGCTCGCGCCGAACGCCAGCGACCGCAGGCGCTCGAACCGAACCGGTCCCCACTCGATGGGCTCCGTGTCGGGATCGGTGTCGGGGCCAAGGAGAGCGACGGAATCGACCTCGGAATCCGCGTCGCACTCTCGGTCGGCCGGCGACTGCGTCCCGTCGATCGAGGCGCTGGAGTCGGAGGGCATAGCCGGTCGTTTGACCGGTGACGGCTTAAATTTCGGTCGCCGCATCGGTCGGAAAACGGGTGTCAGCCGCTCCGATCGGGGTCGCGTCCGCGTATTTAAAATGAGAACAGACGCGGCGGCGAGTATTTACCCCGCGACCGGGAACAGAAGGGTATGACTGACTGGCGCGCCGTCGGCTACGGGTTCATCGTGATGTTGATCGCCGGGCTGCTCGCGACGTTCGCCCCAATCGTCGGCCACATCGGCGCGGGGCTAATCGGGGGGTTCGTCGCCGGCTACGTCGCCGGCGGCGGGCTGCTCTCGGGGACGTGGCACGGCCTGCTCGCGGGATCGGTGAGCGGGATCGTCGTCACCCTCATTCTGGCCGCGTTCGGCGGGCTCGTGGGACTTGCTGGCGGTCCCATCGGTAGCCTGCTGGGCGGCGCGGGCGTGCTGGTTGCCGGGCTGTTCCTGACGCTCCTGTTCGCGATCGACTCGGCGCTCGCGGGCGCGATCGGCGGCGTACTCGGCGACTGAGTCGCTTTCTTCGAGATCACTCGGGCCGGCGGAGTCGGTAGGTGTTGCCTGCTGTCGGCGCGCGCCTGTGAGCGAGCCGAAGGCTCGCGAACGGCACCGTGCGAGGGAGTCGGAGCGGCGCTTATAAGCGCCGCTCCGACGAGGCGTGG
>Ga0065698_100744_pt1 | contig 12535 bp, 10 predicted proteins | sample AntLakMe24m_30um_FD_59087 | JGI IMG/M metagenome (GOLD analysis project Ga0065698, IMG submission 59087) | Hypersaline microbial communities from Antarctic Deep Lake - 24m 3.0um v2 (version 3) | ecosystem: Environmental > Aquatic > Non-marine Saline and Alkaline > Hypersaline | place: Deep Lake... | reverse complement strand
TATGCCGGGAACGGCTGGCTTCCTGTTGTCTGAACCCGAGCAGGCGGCGTTCGTCGTTGGTTCGGTCACACTCGCCGACAACGATGATGATACAGACGACGAAACCGACAGCGACGTGGCCGCTGGTGAGACGATCGCTATCGACGTGACAATCGAAAACAAAGGGGATATTCCGGGTGCAAGGGTAGTCACACTCACACTCAACGAGGCTGAGGATTCAGCCACCCTCGATATCCCGGCCCACACAGCCCACTCGGTGGTCTTAGAGTATCAGACCTCACTCGCCGACGCCGGCAAAACACTCGGCTTTACGATCGACTGTGAGACCGATTCGACTGATATCGATATCACTGTCGCCGAGCTGACCCACGAGGACGACGAATCAATGAACGAGACGACAGCAGACCCAGACGACGCAGGTACCGACGACGACCAGACATCCGGTGAGACAGTCGACCCGGACACAACCGACGACGAGGAGATCGACACTGAAGTATCTGAAGACGAACTCGATGAGGGCACTCGAACCGGGTTCGTCGACCGGCTNTGGCTCCAGAAAGGCAAAATTCTCAGCTACACCGCCGGGCTGATAATCATCTACATCGGGACGACGAACCTCGAAACCAACGTCTTTGCNGGTGGACTGGGAATTTTCCTTGGCGTGATGGCACTCCCCATTGTTCGTGCCCAACTGCCGACCTCAACGCGGGTGTTGATCAGCCGCTACGGCAAGGTCGTGGTTGTTATCATCGCCGCCCTGTTCAGTGGCGTCCTAGTCGACCCGGCAGTCGTTTTCGAAAGGATCCAAGAGCTATTTCGGTGATCGTGGATCCGTTGATTCAGCAGTGATCCCACCGGAGAGAACGGTTCGGCGATTCAACACTCCCTGCGAATCACTCGACTTTTGAACCCTGAACAGATCGTTCCGGATTCGTCGATCTGCGTTGGCCCAGGGATCGTGTGCTGAACTGACTCCAGATGAGGGAGAAGCTCCGGTGAACCGCAGCTTCCACCTCTTTGATTGCGTAGAACACCGTTTGTACGCTCGATCCAGGGCTCCGTGTTCACGGATTATAACAGCAACCAATGCATCAGTGTCGACTTTTCGCGGGAGTTCCGCTACTGTCTAGAAAGCGGGATTGACCCAATGCCAGCGAGCGACCTGTCGAAGCTTCGGCTCAGCGTCCCGATGACTGAAACCAGCGGTGAGATGTACACCGAACTGTCCGTTGGTGGCAACACCGTCACTGGCTCACCAGCAGAGATTCTGACAGCCGTCGAGGCAGCGGTCGACGACTGTAATCCAGACATTCTCGTCTGCTCAACGAGCCAGACCATTCCCACCTTATATGAGATGGCTACGAGTGCAGGCATCGAGGACTTTACGCTGAGTCGGTGGTCCGATGTCGGCTACCAGCAGCTCGCGAGTCGGTCGACGTACTCAAGCTACGGTCGCGTCGGCCACTCGCCGGCGCGGTACAACGTGCCCGGTCGCGCGATCATCGACGAGTCGAACACGTTCTTCTACGGCAAGACGAACCTCGACGGCGTCCTCGACCTTGTGTCGCGCTCGAAGAAGCCGATCCAGGAACTCGCCTGGACGAGATCGTGTGGCTCTTGGACACGAGGATGTCGAGACGTATGATCCGTCGTACTACGAGACACAACTCGTCCGAGCTGTCGAAAGTGTCCTCTCACCGCTTGGGTGGGACCGAACAGATATCCGACGGGAACTTGCAGAGACTCAGAAGACGGATTTGACGACATTCACAATAGACAGACAGTAGTAATTAGTTTCACAGAAGATGTGACCCCACTCCCTCCCCCCGTCATCGATGTGTAAAACCCTGCGAGGGGAGTGGGGGTTCGAACGTGAAGAACGTAATAACAGGCGAGAAACCGGGTAAATAGGCGAGAGAAGCTCTCAAACCTCCGAACCATATACTAACTCACGTCCTTCTTTGATTTAAGGAAGATTTATNTAGTAAGCGTATAAACCAAACCCGTAGTGGATCTAATTACGAGGTTAGGAGGAAACTGTCTCCGACTAACCGAGTATTAGTCTGTTTTCTTGTCGATAGCGTCAAACCGACTGTTCGTCCTGATATCGTTATCCTTGCGGCTCCTATTGTCGACTGAGTCTGTCATTCCGTGTTTGATCCCCTCCCTTCGACTATTATTTACACATCGATGACGGGGGGTGGGTGTTCACGAGATCGTCTAAACACAGTATTCATTCACGGATTTGAGTAGGTATAATGAGCTACATCTTCTGTTTCTCACTCATCTCTCGTCAGTTATGATTCGTTGATTTTGATACGTGTCTTTACACATCGATGACGGGGGGAGGGTCTTCAGAGAAACGTATGGACACAGTCCTCTTTACACATCGATGATGGGGGGAGGGGCTCAAGAACCTCCACGGCGTCGACNCCCTACTGATTGTGAAATTCTTTGAGCTGTGAGTTGACGACAGATCGGAGCAATTCTTTTTGATTGGATATTGCTTCCAATCGAGTGTCGTCGACGATTCGGTTCATCATCGCTGCGGGATCTCCAGTGAAAGTAAACTCCATATACATTCCACCGCCACGCCCTCGACTCTTCCGAGAGGTCGAGATAAGACCATACGTAGAGAGTTCTTTGACATACTTGACGTAGGTTTCGCGAGTCATCTGGTCTGCATCGAGTTCATTGGTCACCCACTGGTAGACTTTGAAGCCAACAGGACTCGGAACTGAACTTCGTGATCGATTCGAGTGACAGGCAACAGCAGCCGTAGCGTACAGTGAGATTTTTTTCTGTGTCGTNAATCCCTCNACGAGTTTCAGCGAGCGATCTTTGTCGATTTCCTCTTGAGACTCACGGACGTGATCTTCGGTAACTCTGCTATCGTCTCGCTCATCTGTGAGATCTCCAGCGCCACGGAACAGATCAATTGCCTTCCGGGCATCACCGTGGCTTTGTGCCGCAAACGCCGCAACGAGTGGAATCACATCATCTTTGAGTGCATCCTGGCGGAATGCGTCACGTCGGTTTTGGAGTATTTCGCGCAGCTGCGTAGCATCGTAGTCAGGAAAGTAGATGTCTCGAGGATTGAACGAACTCTCGGCACGACCATCGATGTCCTCCATGAACTTCGGGTCGTTGGTCAGCGCCGCAACCGACACGCGGCCTTCAATCTCATTCGTGTTACTCGCTCGCGATAGCTGGTACAAAAGTTTCGAGTACGCTGGCTCATCATTTGCTCGTCGACCGACTAGCAGGTCAATCTCGTCGAGGATGAAAATAACCGAGTCGTAGTGTTCATTGATGAGTTCATACAGGCGTCGGTACTTCCGCTTCGTAGATACACCTGTCTCAGGGACACCGACCTCTGCACCGACGTCTTTCGCGACAGTCTGAACGAGATCGTAGACGGCTTGATCGAGCGTATTGATTGGCTGGCAGTTGATGTCGACCACACCGAAACGTTCGCCCTTCGATTGACAGAGTTCGATGATTTGTTGTGTGACTGCTCCAATGATGAGGGATTTCCCTGTCCCAGCAGGACCATACAGCAGCATATTTGGAGGACGATTTCCCTGAAGCGTCGGTTTCAAAAATGAGACAACAGATTCGAGTTGATCGTCGCGCCCGACAATCCTCTCTTCATCGATAATCGTATCTGGCTCAACGAGATCCCGATTGACGAAAACCGATGCCTCCCCCTCATCATCGAGCATATCCCGGATTGACCGCTGGGTATTATCTTCAGCAGCCACTCCATCTTGATCTAGCATCGTGTCTCCGGTAGGGCCCTCGTGAGCGGCTTCTATTTGTTCGTCGTCGTCTCTAGAATGAGTTCTTTCATCAAGGGTAGATTGATCCGCCCCATTCTGATCACCACCGGCCATACGGCTTCTGTACGCCGGAGTACTAAAAAGGTTAACCTACGTCGATGTTTATACACTAGATAAGGCCAATCTATCACCCGTATTCTACGGTTCTATATATCTGGGTTAGAACCAACACCGATGTATATTGGTTGAGGGCCTCCCCGTCGTCGAAGTGTAAGCTGTGCGTCTGACACCCCGGCATCGAAGTGTAACTTCTCATCCCACACTCCCCGTCATAGATGTGAAAAACACCCTTCTCTACCCTTATTGTCGGTGTTTATGGCAGATTTCATATCGCACACGGAAGTCCCTAATCGTTGGATTTGACTGGACCTTTATATTTGGACTTGATTTTGTCTCCCTCCCGCCACTGCCAGTAGTAGTAGCGATTGTCGTTGATCTCCTTGATCGTAATCGTGGCCTTCGTCGGAACATTATCTGGAAGGTCGTCCGGCCGTTCCTCGATCTCGTCGTCATCTGACTCCTCCTCGAGGCGGGCCCTGCGACCTTTGTGCTCGGCCAGTGCCTCGGCGTAGCGGGCAATGTCTTGGAGTTGGTCTGGAGAGAATCCGTTGAGTATGTCGACGGTCTCTGTCGGAAGTTCTGCTGGTGGCGTCGGTGGCTCGTAGGACATCAGCGGTCGCCTCGTGTTAACCAACACAGCGGCCGACTGCATAGTTTTGTTGGTTAAGCAGCGGCTGAATACGAAATCGAACGGTGATCGAGTACTGATACGGAGCCGGTCCTGCAGGAGTTAGGCTTCGTCCGGTCGGGGGGCGTTCTCGTACTTGACCATCTTCTCGGGCTTGTCGGAGATGGTCTCGTAGATCTGTTGGAGGGTTTCCTCTGCAGCGAGGAGGTTGTGTTCGTCAAGGAAAGTTCGGCCTTCCTCTGTAAGGCCATAGAACTTCCAGGGGTAGCCCTGTCGACGCTCGTCGTCGTCCAGCGCGACTTCTTTCACGATGCCAGCGTCGATCAGCTTCTGGATGTGCTTGTAGACGGTGGCATCGCTCACGCTGAGGTTGAGCTCTTCGAGCTCGTACATCGAGGGGAGCTGATCGGGATGCTGGAGGATGTTGTTGATGAGGGCAAATCGCGTCTGCTGGGTGACGAAGTGAACGAGTTCGCGCGGTTCCATCTCCTCAGCAGTCTCAGGCTCTGTGCTCATACCGTGCAGTACACGGCGTGGTGACAAGTAGTTTGCCCTTGGGTAAACTACCCTAGAGTAAATCAGACAGTTGAACAAGTAATTTACTCCATAAATCATATCTCTCTGCTCGAGAGACATTCAGTATGTCCGATGAGGAGTCGCCTGTTCCTGAGGACGTTCTCAAAAGTGCCAAAGACCAACTTGATGAAGAGGAAATAACGCTGGCTGACAATGAGGAGATCCTCCACGCTTTGAGCGAGTTAACTCCGGTCTACGAGAACGACCGGTCGTACTTTGTGCTCGGGAACTACGACCGAGAGCCGATCCGACGTCTGAACTTGGTGGTTGACCGCCTCAACCGTCGCACTGACGGGTACGCCTTCCGGATGGTCGACATCCGCGGTGAGTGGGACAACAGCATCCAGAAGTTCTGTCTCATCGCCGATATCGTGACGTACCTCGTCGGCGTTGCCGAGAAGGATCCGAGCGACTTCCTCGTCGAGCAGGGTCTGCTCGTCGGTACGACCGAGTACTTCGCAAAAAGTCACGTCCTCAAGCGGACGTACGAGGATGAGGAGCATCCGTTCGGCTGGATGCAGGATGGTGTCTTCGAGTTGTTTGACCGGGAAAGGCGGCTGTATCGGTGGCGAACCGAGGAGGATCTCGTCGACATGACCGGCGAGCTACCGTAACCTGGCTCCGAACAGCCTACGTAGTATCATTCTATGGTGATTGAATCCATCGATGCCAGTTAATCATTGGTCACCCTTTCGACCGGGGGGCTGACCATCCGGCTGGGAGACGCGTCCCTGCTTGATCTCGTGGTCGACACGGCGCAGATGCTTGCAGCCACCTTCGGGTGCTCGCTGCTGCCAATCGAGACAAGTACAGGATTCGCCGCCGGCGTCGATCTCGTACCAGTTCCCAGACTCAGACTGGACCTCGTGTTGATCACCTTTCGAGAGTAGCGATACGTCCGTCGCTTCGTCGACGGTATGCTTAGTGCGAGGCTCAAGGTCATCCTGTGGTTGTGGGCCATCATCGACGACTAAGCCGGTCGCGGATGTCGCCGGTTCAGCCACCGTCCGGGGGCGACGGCTGTTTCAGGGCCAGCGAGCCGATCGTGGAGATGTTCCTCGACGGGATGACCTTCCGGCTAGAGATAGAAGTCATACCTAACGGCACTACTCTGGCAAAAACAGTGGTTACTCAGAAGACAAACAAGTTAGAACTATGGNNAATATACCGAATAGTCTGTTGGATCCATCGACTTCAGCTCAAAGGAGGAGATCCCCTCGAAGAATTCCTCAATAATCGGAATAAGATAGTGAAAATCAGCGATTAGAGTATGCATCATTTCGTTTGGGTTCTGTTGTTCTACCTCGTACCCCCAGAAATCCTCTGGCGGGATATCAAACTTCCCAACCGGCTCATAAGTGATGGTCATGTCGAAATCGCTGATGAAGTTTTCTTCGATCTCAAACGAGTAGGTTCGGTCATCGATAGCGGTGGAGATGCTGAAATCACGTTTGTCTCCAGTCCCTCGATAATCTGCAATACCCCACTTGTTCAATTTAGACCCTTCGTCAAGATGGAACGAGACACTTAGTCCGTTACTTTCATCGCTCGTATTTCCACTCGCAGCACTCACCCTCTTTACCTCCCAGGGATGCTCGTCGTATTCTTCGAGCCGGGTTTTCAGATCTGGGACAAGTGAGAGCGATTCCCGGTGTTCAGTACGGGTCGTGTAGCACTGAGAAAAGAATCCGTCATTTTCGTCCGGTTCGTAGTCGTCGTCTTCGATACTGTCTGGCTCCCAGACATCCAAGAGTTCCTCTACTCTGTCCTCAAAGCGGGGGGTATTCGAAAGGCTCTCAGATATCTTCTCGCGCACCGACTTTGTGCTCCGGCTGGTGTCTTCAGTCGACGTGTCTGTGAACTTCTCTTCGAGATTCTTGACTCGAGACTGGTACTGGCCTTGGTACTCCTCACTGAACTCCAGAATCGACTGGATATCTTCATCTGTCAGATCTGGCCCTGCTACATCACGAAGGTCGTCGGGATCAAGATCTGAGGGGTCTCCCTGCGGCCCGGAGTTTTCAGTCCAGTGAAGCCCAACGTCGTAGAGTGTCCACGTCAGGTCCTTTGGGACATGAACACCGCCATTTCGTCCTTTCGTTGTGGGTTTGTAGTTTATTTGGCGGTAGATCTCCTCAGTAACCTTCGGAGTTTGAAGCGGGATTGGGTGGTTTCGCCCCGAGATAGGTGCATGTATGTAGTACCCATCTTTTTCCTTGTTTGAATCAGCGTATTCCTTTAGAACCGGCATAAAAACTTGTTCTTATCAGGCATCATATAGGCTTGTATTCGATCCTCTGATGTAGTCATTGGCCTCCAAGAGTGGATCAAAGACCATGACTGCCAGATTGGATTGCTGCACTACACGATTCGACGCGATGTCACTCGAGATGCCTCAGCTACACAGAGATTTAACCAAAAACGGAAGTAAACCACTTATTTATTAGTTAACACAATTGGCAAGATGATTTGTCTTCGAGGACCTCGATAAGTTCTTCAGCCGTCCGACTGATCCGATTGAGCCGATCGCGAACGACCGCTGGATCGTCCGACTCCCACGTAGCGAGATAGAACGCAGAGCCGCTGGTATCAAGCCCGAAGTACCGTCCGACGACGTACGCAACGGCTTCGGCCTCGACTTCACGTTTCGACCGCTCAGTGTCATCGTCGACGTCGAAGTGGAGCAGAGCGTGCGCGTACTCGTGAATCAGCGTCCGGGCGAGGTCGGCTTCGTTCTCCCGATCACGAACTTCGACAAGCGGCTGCATATCGTAGAGACTCAACTGCTCGCAGATGCCTTTCGCCTCACCGTGTGTCCACTCGTCGTCTGGTACGATCCGAACCGTCACGCCAAGTTTGTCAGCGGTCTCAGTCAGGTGGTCGACGAGATCGCCAGCCTCACCAGTTGCCTCCGTATCGAGTTCGGGAAGTGGCTCGCCTTCGGTCTGGGAGATATCAAACACGGGAGCTGATTTGAACCCGACCAGGCCCTCGGACCACTCTTCAGGCGGCGTCTCGTCGTACTCACAGTCGATCTGTTCGTGGTAGCTCGCCGCGTTCTCGCATTCCGGACACTGTGTCGTGATGATCGGAGCCCAGATCCAGATGGCCGACTCGCCTTCCTGGACGTGGCGGTCGAACTCTTCTTGCCACGTTCGGTAGCCCGCCACGCGAGTTGCCTCTGGACACTGGCGGTTGATCAGGAGCGTATTCCGATACGAGTAGTTGTGGAATCGACTCTGGACGTCGAGCCATTCCTGGAACTCGTCGCTGGCCTGCGCATCGTCGACGCCGTCGACGAGCTCGTCGATCCACTGTTCGATAGTACTATGCATCTCGTCGGATCGTGTGTCGGTCTGGTCGAAGGAGACCGACGAATCACTGATCGTGGACATCGTAGTCACCAAATCGAGTTCACGGCGATCCTGATAATCCAGAACGCGCCGCACCCCTCAGGGGCGTACAAAAAACACGAGCTAAAAACGACACAACTGATGAGAAACCACGAGAGCCGTATCAAGAAAAAGTATGCTCCGTATTTGTCACAGTGAGAAGACTACAATGTATGAACGGAAGCTTACTCACTACGGTTCAGAAGCGATCGGTTACAATTGGTTAGTGCCTCGTAAATTTTGATAAGATCTCTAATCGACCGACCCTGTGTGCGATATTCATCACTGGTAGTCTGAAGAATCAGATTCGAGTGGGCGACATCATTCCTTAGTTTCCTAATTTTGTCGAGGTCACTACCAGCTTTGTGATCCTTATTATAGCCACAGGCACGCCAACACTCCTCGTATTCCGTCACTATATTTTCGAGTGCAGAGAACCCTGCATAGTGTATCTTACTGAGTTCTACGTTGGCTTCTTTCGCCTTAGTGTGGCGCTTATCAATTTCTTTTTCAACATCCTCTGGGAAGTAGACGTCAGCTTTCCAATCGGGGGCAACATCATCAATCAAGTTCCTCAATTCACGTTCAACAAGGGAGATTCGATCGAATAGATGGATCTGAGCTGGTGATGTATTCACATCTGCACGGATGAGGATCCCGGTCACCTGATTCTTTCCACCAAGGAAATAGAAGAATTGCTCTTCGAGCCCTGTCAAGATATCGTCGAACGTCGCATCAGACGAGATGATGTGCTGGAGCTGGATATTTTTCAGTACTCGTTTTACCGGCTTATCGTCGTCTGCTTCGGCCAATCTCTCGACTCCAACATAGCCGACAGGGTTGCCGGTCTCTAGCACAGGCGCAAAATCGTACCCCTTCTGTTGGAACCATTCGCGTGCCTCGGCTACAGTATCACTCAAGTCCACAGCCTCTGGATGTGGAGTGGCTAACCGCCGAGCAGTACACTGATAAAGCTCATCAGTCATACCTTGAGCTTGCGGACTTATCACCTATCATTCTATGTGTAATAAGATAGATCCAAAACAGATCGTCGACTAGGACTCTACGTTCTGGGGAGTTTTTCGTGGGCAATATGGATTGCGGGTCGACTCACATCGAACCACTCTGCGACCTGCTTAGCAGATAGTTTTTCTTCGTCTCTTTCAGGGCGACCTTGCGGGGCCGATTTTTCACCTAGTTCATTCACGGCTCGATAGACTGCTACGGCAGCAAGTACATTATTTTGATAACCACTACGGTCTTCTGGTGGAATCAGTTCGAGTTCGGTATTTGCCTGTTCATAATCGCTATCGTCTATCTCGTCTATACCGGCTGTCAGGTCCTTTAGAGCTCCCTCTGGAATTTCGGTGGGGATTGGAAACTTCTTCACGAGATTCAATATCGAATCCGAAGAACAGCCTAACTCGTCTGCGAGTTCCTTACTGTTAGTTCGGTAGTTGCAACTTCGGCGTGCACAGATCACAGCAGCCCCCAGTGATACTTTCGCGGAATTGCCTTCTCCGTCGAAGATGGAATTGAAAGCACTTACCATCGTCTCGAATATTTCGGTATTCTCGATCCAGTTATCTTCAATTCCATCGATAATAGACTCATTATCCAGAGTCAGTAGTGTTCGTCTATTCATCTCGAGCCGATCCCAATCGTAATCACCAATATTTCGGGTCATACTACCATTCAGTAATCCACCACTATCATCTTTTCACCAAGCTGAGTCAATTCAGTTTCTTGTGTATGAGTAACTGAAGCAAATCGAAACTACTCCAGATACATATTCCTGAAATCGAATCAAGCATATTGTACTAGATTAAGGCGCTGTGCGTCTAAGTTATCCGGCCAATCTGGCTCGTTGAACGTGGTATACAACACAACGTACGAGTACTTTTGGGATTCAGTCGGACACCTTACCGGTCGAAATCCGCCATTCGTCCCGACCTCGAGCAAGTCGGTGAGCGGAGCAGCAGAGAGGTTGTTGGCATCACTCCCCTCATAGACAGCGTCGATAACTAGATCTGCATCTGATAGTTCGCTGTGCTGGAATACTTGCCCTCGGATATATACGGTCCCACTCAGCTCGGTCGGAAAAACTCTCCCCCGTTTCTTCGGAGCAACGGTGTAAGGGGGACTACATAGGAGTTCTCAGTGAATTGAGCGTCTCTACGTCGTCTTTCTAAAGGAGTTACATGTGATCTAACGGGTTGCGCGTTACGGGTCGACTTCCGGATTGTAGTGTATATCTCGTCGCCTGTGAATTGTCTCGGATTGGGCTGCATACCAAATTGATAGTAGGTTCATAGACACAGTCGCCGAGGCAGTACTGAGAGTGGCATCGAACAAGCGGTCGTATCTAATTTTGATCGGCGGTAATAGTGATTTTGTGGGCGGTTCCCGAGATTACGAGGTAGAATCGAGATGTTCGAGTAGAGAATCGAATACGATTCGCTCCATCGTCTCGATAGTTGGATCGTCTGGATATTCGTCTAGATGTCCTTGTAGATCGCCGAGACTACAAGTGAGTTCGGTGCCTACTAGTGTCTCAAACACCGCGTCGGCCGCTGGAGACAACTCTTCTCGATACTCGTGGACTGTGTCGGCTGTTGGACTTTGATCCACTACAGTCTGTAGATCGATCTCTTCGAGGACGAATGTGCTATCTTCTATACCCTCGAGATCTAATGATCTATCTTCTACATCTGCCGAGATTAGGACACCAGTGGCTCGTACCGCCCTTACTGCCTCAGATTCAGGTGTGACACTATCTCGTCGATCCCAGACGATTTCGAGGAGTCCTCTGGCAACACCTGTGTTGTCGAAAAGAATCANTNNCGAGACCCAATTCAGAGTATTCGCAGACTGCATCAGCTTCACCTCTATATAGGAGAAAAGAGACCAATAATCGTAGTTCACTGACTGCGTTCTTGATCATCCCTCGTTCGATCCAGAGACTCACCGACGTGTCCAAACGCTCGATAGCGTCATCTGGACGGTCAAATTCCTCTAACAGTAGCTTTGCATAGTTGGAATGTATCTTGGGGTTGTTAGAGTCTAATTTAATTGCGTTTTCGTACAGTTCTGCAGCCTTTTCGTATTTTTCAGTGGTATTGGTCAAGTGTACCGCATAATACTTGTGAGCATCGACGTCGTCGGGTTCTATTTCCAAGGTACGTTCGAAGTGTGTTTCTGCTTTGTCGTACGATTCTAACTCGTTTGTCAACAAATTCGCGTAATTGTAGTGGGCATCAGCGTCGGTAGGGTCGATCTCGAGAGCCCGTTCGTAGTGAGTGGCTGCTTCTTTGTGTTCATTTAATTCATTCGTCAGTAACAGAGCGTAATTGTAGTGGGCATTGCCGTTTTCGGGGCGTAGGTCGAGGAACCGTTCGTAGTATGTCGCTGCGTCGTCTGGTTTATCGGATTCGTCGACCAACAAGTTCGCTAAATTGTAGAGCGCCTCTGGATAGTCGGGTTCAATCTCTACAGCACGTTTCAGATGTCTCACTGCTTCGGAGTGATTTTCCAATTCTTCGGACAGGAGAACTGCATAGTTGTTGTGGACTTCTGCATCGTTGGCGTCAATTTCGAGAGCCTGATCGTACTGATCTGCCGCCTCTTCGTGAGCATCCAACTCATTGGTCAGTAAGTTAGCATAGTTGAAATGGGCATGGTCGTCGTCAGGGTTGAGTTCTATGTAGTGCTCAAAGTGATCCGCTGCCTCCTCGTGTTCTTCCAATTTATTGGTCAGTAGGTTGGCGTAATTATAGTGTGCTTCGGCGTGATCGGGATCGATTTGCAGGACACGTTCGTAATGCTTAGCTGCATCTTGGTGTTCTTCGAACTGATCGCTCAGTAAAACCGCATAGTTGTTGTGGGCCTCTACTAGGTGAGAATCGAAATCGAGTGCTGTCCTCCATTGATTACGAGAGAGTTCGTATCGGTTCGATAAGAAGAACGAAAGTCCAGACGAAAAAGTGGCTCGGGGCTCTACTACCAGTTGGAAGCCTACTTTGCTACGTTCTATCAGC
>Ga0065698_100200_pt1 | contig 12536 bp, 9 predicted proteins | sample AntLakMe24m_30um_FD_59087 | JGI IMG/M metagenome (GOLD analysis project Ga0065698, IMG submission 59087) | Hypersaline microbial communities from Antarctic Deep Lake - 24m 3.0um v2 (version 3) | ecosystem: Environmental > Aquatic > Non-marine Saline and Alkaline > Hypersaline | place: Deep Lake... | reverse complement strand
TTATTCACAGTTGGGATCCTATGGTTGATCGCTGTCGAGAATCACTAGGCATAATAAACCATTTAGAGCTTTTTGGATATAACATTATTCCTATAGGCAATATTGTATTGTGTATATNTAGCTTAAATTAAGAGCCCCCAAGAAGTCTAGTCTCTAACCATTTTGAGAAGATTAGTTAAAGTGGAATTGGATTCCTAATCAGAATATCTGTCTACGGAGCTTGACTATTATTGTATAATATTCTACTTATTTACCCAACTACCAAATGATGAAAATACAACGAGGTCTTTATAATGGTTGTAGTGATTTACATACACAGGTAGCTGAAAATGTCTAAATCTGATCTATCTCCAGGTATAACGTATTCTATAGATAATTTTTCAACTGCGACAGAGGCTCTAAATACGGATGCCGAAAACGTGACCAGCCACTTGCTGAACATGCAGGCACGTGAGTTTGAAATCGCTCAAGGACAACAAGAACTGCTCTCTGTCGAGGAAATTAAGGATCGAATCAAACTGTTGGATCACCAGATGCAGGCCGCTCATCGTGCGCTCTTCAAAATGAGTGGTGGTGCACTGTTTGCTGATGAAGTGGGACTCGGGAAAACCATTGAGGTGGGAATGGTTCTCAAAGAGATGGATTTCCGCGATACTCGTGACACCTTCCTCATTCTCACACCCGCCCAGTTAGCCCCGCAGTGGCAGAAAGAACTACAGGAGAAGTTCGGACTTGATTTCGTCTGTAACTATGACGACGATTTCCGTGGGTTCGACGCCCATGATAAAATAATCGCGAGCGTCGACACCGCGAAATCGAAGACAAATCGAGAGGACGTTCTTGCACGCCGGTGGGATGTCGCTGTACTAGACGAAGCCCACTACGTTCGAAATGCAGACACGATGCGGTATGAACTCATTGATGAACTGAGTTACGGGGAGGCGTTCTTTGCGACTGCGACGCCGATCCAAAACGATATCTCTGATCTGTACAATATTATTGATCTTATTCGGCCGGGTATCCTCGGAACTCGACAGCAGTTCGATAACAGGTATGTTGTTGATAGTGATGATGCACAAATTAAGCGCAGTGAGGAACTGCAGCAGAAGCTAAATCGAGTGATGATTCGAAATCGGCGCGAAGAGACGAAAATCGACTTCACGAACCGTGAGGTCCACACGAACGTTTTCGAACCCTCGCCTGCCGAGACCGAACTGTATGACGCAGTCACCGACTACGTTCGATCGAATTATTCGAGTGCGGGTGCTCGTCACCTGGTTTTGTTCACCCTACAGAAAGAAGTCGTCTCAAGTCCCTATGCTGTTGAGAAGACGATTGATCGGTGGGTGAACGACAAACAAAAGGGGCTCTCTGCAAGCGAGCGGAGTGCACTCTCAGATATTCAGTCGATTGTTGAAGACATTGACCAGACAACCAAGCAAAGGCGGCTTCGCAATGTTATTGAGACGATACAAGATCAAATCGGGACCACTCGTGCAATCGTCTTTACACAGTTCCGTCCGACTCAGGATGCCATCGCTGACAGTATTCGAGGGTTGGATCTCCCAGTCCATATCGTCAATGGGGATCTCTCCAGCAAAGGCAAGGAACGAAAGGTCGCTGAATTCAAAGAGAAGGGTGGCATTATGGTGGCAACCGACTCGATCAGTGAGGGTCGGAATATGCAGTTCTGTAATGTCTTGATTAACTACGACTTGCCCTGGAATCCGATGAAAGTCGAACAGCGAATCGGTCGTGTTGACCGTATTGGTCAAAATCGAGAGGTCCACGTATTTAATATGGCTCTTGAGGGGACCATCGAAGAACATGTCCTAGACAAACTATTCGGGAAAATCGATCTATTTAATCAATCTATCGGTGGGCTTCGAGATATTCTCTCACGCATGGAGAAGTCTGGGTCGGACTTTGAACGGGAAGTGTTTGAGCAGTTGCGACATGCGGATTCAGATGTCGAACTGGAAAATAACTTCGAGGATATGGCGGTTGATCTGGAAGAAAACACCGAGGCAGCCGAAAAGATGAGTGACTTCAATCGTGGTGTCTTCGACGGGTTCGAATTTGGTGAAAGTCAATGAGTGTTGATGATGTCGGTTCCCTCAACCGGTTAGAGGTGCGGCGCTTTGCTGCGACAGCGATCGAAGCCTACGGCGGAGACGTGAATCGTCAAAATGCGGAATCATGGCGGGTCACGCTGCCACCGTCTCTCAGTAACCTTGCTGAAACCCGAGATGTTGCTGTCGTGTTTGATCCGAAAGATCAACAGCCGGGTCGAGACGAGATTCTCGTACAACCAGGCTCGCTGGCGTTTAACCAACTACTTGATTTGGTCAAAGAAGATACTACAGTTGGACAGCTGTATCTCACTGCGGCCGATATGCAGGTAGTGCTTCCAGATGTGCTTGATATTTCGGAGTTGTCTGTGAGTATTGAGGAGTTTGATCCACAGCAGACTGCTGATGCGGTTTCGTTTCATTTTCTGGTTGAAATGGAGAGTGTCTCGTCGTTCCATAGGGAACGGTTCGAGACGGTCTCATTGGATTTGGCTAATGGCAACCACCAACTGACTCTCTCAGAACGATTGCGGACCCATACCAGCACACTCACTAGGACCCATGAGACGGCGTCGGTGGATCCGGATGACGATGTCATCGAGCAACGGTATGCGGCTGCGGTTGATGAGATTGAACACCGTATTGAAGAGGATGCTGCCGAGTTGCTTGATGAAGCAACAAGTGCTGCAGAGACTCGGGCAGATGAAATCAGTGACCTGTATGACCAGCGGAAAGAAGAGTTGGATGATGAGCTTGGTAAATTAGCCGCATCCCGACGAGAAGATGCACTCGATGAGCGGGAGCAAAATGAGATTAAGGAAACAGTTGAGCGTCACAACGTCGACGTGAATATCTCGCTCGTGGGGATGACACTGATTTCGCACGATGTCGGCGATCTCTCGATCTCGATCGATGATGGCGAGCGGACCGGAGAAGCAACGGTAGGCTATGCTCCTGCGACAGGTGAAGTCCTTCGATTCAACTGTGCGACTTGTGAGACACAATTTGACGATCAAACGCGGCCACAAGTGTGTGAATGTGGGAGTATCATTTGTGCTGGCTGCCTCAGTGTCTGTGAAGAGTGCGGCTCGACTGGATGTCCGAACTGTGAGACTCCTGTAGCTACCTGTGAGTTATGTGGCCGAGTTGAGTGTCACCAGTGTGGATCTGTGTGCGGCGAGTGTGGACGTGCAGTCTGCAACAATCACATTGCTTCCAGTTCGTCTACGGACCGCCCGACGTGCTTGGCCTGTGGTGAAGGCTGTGCAAGCTGTGGCACGTTCTATGCTGATCCACAGCTCTCCCGATGTCGTGTTGATGGTGACCTACACTGCAAAACGCATACCGGCTCTTGTGAAACGTGTTCAGATACGCTCTGCCAAAGTCATCTCGGGTCGTGTACTGCCTGTGGTATCCGTATCTGCCCCGATGATCGGGTCACCTGTGAGACGTGTGAAGGCCTGTTCTGTGAGAGCCACCGGAATGTATGTGCTACCGATGGAGAATCGCACTGTGACTCTCATCTTAGTGCTTGTTCAACTTGTGGCGATGCCCTCTGTAAGGATCATGTGAAGACGTGTGCTCACTGTGGTGATCTACTCTGTGCTGATGATGCGACTGTCTGTGCGACGTGTGGAGAGTCACACTGTTCGGATCACATCGAAATGTGTCTCGGGAGTATTGACCCCCACTGTGTTACTCACTCAGATGCTTGTGCGGAGTGCGAACACATGTTCGGTCTGGAGCATCTTTTGGAATGTTACAACTGTGGCGAATTGGTCTGTCAGACTGATAGAGAGACGTGTGCAGACTGTGGTGAGACAGTTTGCTTGACTGATATTGAAGAGTGTGTACACTGTAGCGAACGCTTCTGTGCCGACCATCAGTCCCGATGCGGAACGTGTGGGCATCCAGTCTGTGACACTCATAGCACTCAGTGTGTCGACGATGGCGACCTGAATTGTAATCGACATATCTCCTCATGCAGTGTCTGTGAGGAGACTACCAAACAAGAGCGTCCTCGATGTGAGAATCATCTCGAAAGATGCGTCACTGGAAAACAATTACTTTGCTCCGACCACAGCTATAGAGATCCAATATTAGATGAGGTAGTTTGTGCAGAACACCAAGCAGAGTGTGCCACGTGTCGACAAACAGTCGCCAGCGACGCGATTGATGATGGTAACTGTCGTACCTGCCAGAACTTGTCCAAAGATGATGCCCTACAGTCAAAGGTCGAACCGCAACTTCCAGACACGATCGATTTCCGTTCGATGAAAATCAACGAGAACTCGCAGTATGTGGTGATCCACGGCAAGCGGTTACTCCGCTCGAATAAGATGCTAGTGTTGGACCGGGAATCCGGCGAGGTCATCGAACAGTACGGTGTTGGACTCGTTGATCGACTCTCTGGGGGGAGGCTATGAGCGAAGATACGCACTCACTCTCATGGTATAATCCAGAGAGCGTGCGTGAAACCGTTCACAACGGGTTAAAAAGAGATATTCCTATAGGCCGGATTGCGAAATGGCTTATAGTTGAAGAGAATACCTTTGAGGGTATCTCGTCATCTCGGGTTGAGACAATCATTGAAGAAATCCCTGCTGTAGATCGTAACTCTGGAACCAGTCCCAAACTCTCCCAATCCCCGTCGACCGAGACTAAACCACGTCCACGGCTGATGAAACAACTAGCTGTGAGCGATCTCGAATACCTATCAGATCGAGAAGCCGCTCGACTCGTTGGTCTGGCATTAGAGCAATTTGATGGGAATACAGTGCGTCCCCCTGGAGCAACCAACGTTGAGTCAGATTTGGTCTGGCATCGACAGTACATGACTGTTGCATTTCGACTCGTCACTATTCCGTCAGGTGAAGTCAGAGCAAGTCATATCGATGCACTACTTGAAGGCACAGTCGTTTCATCGGAAACCCGATCTCCGTCGCAGCTGGCAATCGTTACTAATCAAACGTATACCGAGGAAACCCTAGAGTACGCAGCAAAGCACGATATCCTCTGTTTTGATGCTGGGCATGTCGAAGAATGGTTTCGTCGTGCACGAATACCGATGGACGCTGTGGGGACTGTTCTCGAAGACGGAGAAAATCACGATGGTCCACTAACTGATCTGGTGGAGATACCACCGATACCATCGCCCCGTAAAGAGACTGATCCGCTGGAAATCAAACGAGCATTTGCCCTCGAAGCACTGGCCACAGGTCCCAACACTGGCACGACCGCTGCCGAGGGAACTGAGGCGCCGCAACAACCGAGTGGGAAACTCGATCGGACGACTGCTCGAGACGATCCACTCGGTGGTACGCAGTCTACTGCCGGTGAGACTGGAACACTGTATGCTGATCCCGATGAGGACGGCGATTACGATGCATTCGATGATTACCTTAAGGATATCTAATACCAATGACTCCAACACTCAATGAAGTCGAAACGAGCGTCCCGATACAGAACGGTCAATCAGTCTCACTGAAACCTGGGAAACCATGGCCCTCCGCATACCGAGGCTCTGAATACAGTTTGGTTTCAGATGACGATTATACTAATGCTGTCCTCAAGTGGGAGCAACGTGATTTAGCGATCTATACAGAACCACCTGAGGGACTCCAACGTGCACTGGCCCTCTTGGGGAAAAGCGGTGGATATGGGAGTTTCCGCGTCACTGCTGACAATGAGATCCTCACAAAAATCAAAGCCGACGATTACAAACACGTCGACGAAGCTCCGACCGATAGCGGTTGGATCCCGGTCTACGTCGGCAGGCTTTCAGGCCCAATTGATTTCGATGAAGTCGACTCAGATCCGGGGAAACCTCGTAGACATAGTATTCGAGTATGGACTGGATTTCCCTTCAACCATGGGGAACGATGGAGTGTCAGTCAAGACGGGACACTGTTCTGGAAATGGAGAGACTACCGTTTCGAATCGGCATTTGAGCATCCAGAGCTCGTCAGTGAATACCAGAAATATCGAGGAACAGCTGGACGATTCTATATAACTGAAAACGGCCACATCTGGGTTAACATCCCAAAACACGATATTGCATCAGGGAAAGAATCCACATTGGGTAGAGCAATTAAAAAATGGAAGAAGACAGCGGAAGGCAATGACGATACTGCAACCCTCCGACTGGTTAACCGGCGATTAGTCGCAACTAGCCGAGGCGACGATCCTTCGACAGGTCACTTTCCGATCCACATAGGGAAATTGAGAGAATTTGATGGTGGAAAGATCCCACGGCCTGTTGTTGATGAGCCGAGTTACTTTCAAGCAGTCTGTGAGTACGAACAAGTCTGGGAATAATCCCATAGCACGGTAAGTCACTATTACAAATCCGTGATGAATCCAACTACCGGTATCGGGGAGACTGAGATTCGATATTAGTAACGCTCAATCACTAATCATGCTCTGGTCAAAGCTGTCGACAATATTTCCTAGGATATCTCCCTGGTCGGACTCACCACTGGGCTGTTGGTTTTCGATGAACGAAATAAGCCCATCACGAGGTGTGCTTGCCGAATCACCGAACTCTCTGGCTAGTCGTTCGACGCCAGCCCTCGCATACCGGGCGAGAACTTCAAGTTGTATCTTCGGATCAACCAGTGCCTCTGGGTCATTGGTGTGTTGATACGCGATTGAGGCTGCAACAGCCCGGTAGGTTTGTTTGTTCGAGAGATGCATCCACAGCATCTCTTGTTGTGTCTCTCCTTCCCCTGCGTACTCGGCTTCGTCATAGCTGGCCGCAGTTGTTTTGTCGATGGTCGCGTACCCAACACTCCCTGCGAAAACGAAAAAGTCGACGTAGGTATTGAACAGGTCCCACTCGTCGACCATCTTATCATACAGCGGGTGACGGTAGTAGTGTTGCCGAATTGTTGAACTTGACATTGTTAGATCTCCTGTTTCGCGGTTTCGTCCTCGATCGTCGTTCGTGGATAGTTGCCCGTCCCTTTACCGGGATCAAAGGCAAGTCGATACTGTTTGCCAGCGCGGTCACCGAGCTCATTCGCAACGGGCCCCCGCCACTGTGAATCTGTTACGAGTACGGCTACCTGTTCGGCCATGCGGGGGACGACGGCGCTCACTTGGCGCCGATGATCACTGTCTAGAGCCCCGAACGGAGAGTCCATCACGATCGGGTAGACACCGCCGCTGAAGTGTTCAGAATCGCTGCTCGATTCATATCGCTCACGAGCGATCTGCACGAGGCTTCCGATGAAGGTCAGGCTCGCAATCTGCCGCTCGCCACGTGACTTCTCGACTTCCAGATACTCATCTTGGATCTGGTCTTTAATCCGAAGTTCGAACTCGTCTGTGATCTCGGCTTTGTATTCCTTGGTAGCGATCTCAGTGAATGTTTTATCCACTAGGTTGTTCGACCAGTCTCGAACTCGTGTTTGTAACTGATTGAACGACGATTCCAGCTGATGACGAACGGACTCGGTTGCCCGCATTCGTTTTCGGGCCAGCTCAGCCTCTTTTTTGTCCTGACGTGCCTCGTCGATCTGTGTGTTTATCTCCTTGAGGTCTGCTTCGAGTTCTTCGATTTTGACCTCATGACGTACGATGTCAGCTTTTGCGTCCTCGAGTTGGGCGGCTTTCTTTTCTCGCGCCGATTCTAATTCGGCCGGCGTTTCGCCCGTCTCCGGGTCGACGATATCAATTTTCTCGAGTTTTGCACTGATCTCGCTCAATTCCTCCGCGATCTCTTGTTCCGAGTCTCGGAGTTCCGACCGCTGTTGTAGTAACTCGTCGATAGTTTCGAAGTAGTCATGGCGTTCTGAGTCCAGCTGCGTGAGATGGGAGATGATTCGGATCGCAGCCTGATCGAACCCCTCGGTTACGGCCTCGGATTTATACGACGCCACACTTGTATAGGGTTCAGTACCCGGCTCAAGTGGTCGATCGCAGATACACCACTTATCCTCTAGCAGCCGGTCGACAAATTGGTTCGAAACCTCAGATGGGATGGCCCCCTGGTCTCGAAGTTTATCGAGATCTTTTGCGGTCGCCTCAACGGCGGGCATTGCGAAGGGGAGGTGGCCCTTGGTACTGATCGTGTCCTCGATTTCGTCGTTAATCTCCTCGATACGTGTTTCGACCTTCTGCAGTTCGTCTTCGAGCTCCGTGCGCTCCTGTTCTAGATCAGCAGAGTCGTCTATCTGCTCGAGCTTTCTTTTAATCTCACCTATTTCGCTTATCAGCGTATCACGCGTCTGTTCTGCCGACTCGAGGGCTTGCTCATGGTCTTCTTTTCTACCTCGAAGCTCCGATCGCGTATCCATTAGTGATTTAAGCTCACTACTGGCGGCATCCTGTAACTCGTCTTCAAACCGTGCTTCGACGGTTTTCAGATGGTCAATTGACCGCTCGATGATTTTGAGTCCCATGATGTTTTGGATGGCCTCACGGATCTCACCATGGCTCCGTTTTTCGGAGAGCTGCGTAATATACTCACCATCAAAGAAGAACAGCGAACTCAAGCGCTGTGGAAGAATCTGCTCGATAGAGTCCTGTGGGTTGTTCCGGGTTCCTCGTGTCCCATCAGGTTTAGTATAAGTCAACGACACGTCCTCATCGATGATTTCGCCTGCGTAATCGGAGGGCGATTGCTTCTGATATTCTACCCAGCGGGTGAGCTCGTAATCGATATCTTCGTCTTCGAATTCGAGTATCACCTCTACACGGACAGAGTCACTTGGCTCGACTTCTGCAAACGCACCTTGGCTGCCGAGATGGTTTGGCCGGAGGCTGAAGTTCACGTCACCGTACAGCACCCAGGTCAATGCGTTTCTGAGTGTAGTTTTCCCAGATCCGTTTTGTCCGTGGATCACAGTGACGTTATTGTCACCACCCTGTGCGAAGGTGATCGATCCTGTTCTAAACTGCCGGAAGTTCGTGAGATGGAGGCGATGGAGGCGCATAGTTACTCGGGGATCTCCTCTTCGACGATCTCTTTCAATTTCGGGATGAGGTTATGGACTTTCTGCATGTGGAGTTGCTTTTTTTCCTCACGGAGCGTTCGTTCGCGGATTCGTGCTAGGGTCTCCGAATCGACGTCTTCGACGTTTCTTTCTTTAGTCATGAATTGCCACCTACTAATGTGGCTTTACTCATAGGTGTGTCTCTTGTTCCGCAGTGGCACACCCTCGAGTGGTTGCTTTGATACGGTACGTCCGTTTCTTGTGATTTTGTGTATTCCATAGTATTCACATCTGGCGCAAGTTGAATTCCCGTTTCAGGGAGCCGATGGCGCCAGCATCGGTTGGAATTCCGTTCACGTCGGCATCTGGGTGGTTCCGAGCTGCTTCGGCAAACAGGTTCACTCGCTCTAGCTCTCGCCTAACGAGGTTCCGTTCGGTCGTAAACAGCGCTTCATCAACCGTCGCACTGTTCCGAATCTCAACCAGAGGCGCAACGACGAAATCGTGAATAACGGCGTGGTGTTTTCCTGGGTGTTGGCGGAGGATACGCCCCCGTCGCTGAACGAACTGGCGTGGATTGGACGAACTGGCCAGCATGTAGGCGGTTCGAGTCGCAGGGACGTCGACTCCCTCGTCGAGACACCGGATTGCCACGAGTGCTTGGATGTCTCCGGCCTCAAATCGTGCGAGTAAGTCCTGACGTTCGTCGCGGGACTCGTCGGCAGTGAATCGTTCAGCGCGAAGGCCGAGATCGGCACGAAGTGTGGTTTCTGTAGCGTCGACGTGCCGTCGCATTCGATCTTTGATCTCTCCTTCGACCGTTCCATCACCACAGTAGACGAGCGTGTGTTTGACTTCGTCTTCCTGCTGCAGCAGATCCACTAAACGCTCGATCTTCCGTTCGGCCGTCCCAATCAGTCGTGCCCGTTTGAACAGGGCAAATTGGAGGTCTTTGTTGTCTTGGAGATCGGTATCACCGAGATCCCCACCGCTGCGACTGGCTAGCCGGGCGATCTTCCGCGAGAGTTTGAGATATTCCTGGGATTCATCCTCGGTCAGCTCGACGACGTGTGGAATGTAGTAGTACTCACAGAGCGCGCCGTTCTTGATCGCCTCCGTGAGTCCATACTGATAGACAATCTCGCCGAAATATTCGAAGAGTTCTTTCGTTCCCTCGTCGTCGTAGAATCGCTCTGGTGTCGCCGACAGTCCCAAACGGAGTTGAACGGCCTCTGGAAGAGACTCTTTGAGATGGGGCGCTCCCATGTGATGGACTTCATCGGCAATTAGCATGAACCGATCTCGGTTGACTCGGGAGAGCACCCGCTGGAAATTCTCAGAGGCAAACGTCGTGTGGGTTGTAATGACAACGAGGCTATCGCGAACGCCAAGATCGAACTCTGCCAGTTCTCCCTCAAGTCGTTCTTGCCAATTCTTTCGGCTTTCATATGCAAGGATTGGGTTGCCGCCAAAATCTCGCACGTCTTCTGCCCACTGGTCGACAAGGTGTTGATACGGGACTGCGATGACCATCGCCATCTTGCCGTCCATCTGTTCGGCAACATGGGCCGCAGTCAGCAGCGATGTAACTGTCTTTCCTGTCCCAGTGGCCATCTCGAGGACACCTTGGCCGCCAGCCTCGGCCCAACTTTGTACGGCACGCTGTTGATAGTCGCGGGCTTCAACCCACTCAGGTTGCTGGAAGCTCATTTGGTTATCCTCCTGGATACGCTCACTCGCTGTCACCCTCGGAGTCGTCTGTCGACGGTTCGAAGTCCGGAATCTCGGCTTCGATTTCGTCTAACACAAATATAGGTTCAACAACTACTAATCCTCCATCTCAACGTAGGCCTGTTGTACATCTTCGACAATCAGTTTTCTTCCTTCTCGTTCTACTGCAATGAATTTGGCTTGGTTGATTAGGGATTCAATATCTGCACCGGTTTTGCCCTTTAGGTTCTTCGCAAAGTAACGAATGTGGTCGTCAGTGAAACTGTGTGGCACATTTAACAGTTTCACTTTCAGGATTTTCTTTCTCGCTTCGAGATTTGGAAGCCCAATTTCGAATTCGGCGTCAATACGCCCATTTCGAAGGGCTGCTTTGTCCATGTTTTCTTTGAAGTTGGTTGTGAGGATGACGATGTAAGTGGTGTTTTCTTTTGTTAGCCATGTGAGGAACGTGTTCGTGATTTTCGAATCTTCTGCGTGACCATTATCTGTTCCTCTTTTAGTGAGCAGAGTGTCTGCTTCGTCGATCAACACGACTGCTCTCTGCAATTCTGCTTCCATGAACAGTGTCTTGATCATCTGTGGGGATTTGTTGATATGGTTGTGAGTCAGATCTGCTTGTCCCACTTCGATGAATGTCCTATTCAATTCATTTGCTAACGCCCTAGCGAATAGTGTTTTACCTGTTCCAGGTGGTCCGTGGAATAATACACCGTCAATTTCGTCGATGTTGAAGTGGTCGTATAGTCCTTTTTCGTCCTTGTGCGGTTTGATTACTTTCTTTTCTAGTCTTTCTTTGACAGACTCATATCCGCCAATGTCTTCAAAACGTTTGTCGGGTGTAGATTCCCAGTTGTATTCCCAGTCTGTGTATCCATTGAAATTTTCGATAGGTTCGTCTCCTTCCCATCTACTGGGGTCTTCGCCCTCTGTTTTACTAGTAGGGTCGAAATCGATGGTGTCGTTATCAGTGGATTTGCTAGTCGGCTCTGGTTTTTCGTTGTTGGCCCCGCCGTCTGCATTTTTTGACTTGCTATCGTCTTCCATTGGGGGGTCTGCATCTGTGCTTTCTGTGTCGTCGTTGGCTTCTGTTTTGCTCATTTGTTACTCTCTTTTGTCTGTAGTTTATTACTATTTGTGCTGGTCTATTTTCTTAATGCTGTATAAATACTAATACTGATTGACTCATCTTCAACTAAAACGGATGACAAAAACATATCAATATAAAATAACACCCCACAATTCTCATCTGGAGGCGTTATTTTTGGCTTTATATCTACAGTTTGAGTGTCTACAGTTGTTCTTGGTCCGATTTCGGTGTTGGCTTTTCTATACTTAATTCTCCATTTCTGAGGGCCTCCATGAAGTTCCATGCATAGTAGTGGTTCCAGTTGTCTACGTGTTTCAAGTCGAGATCGTCTATGACGATATATTCGTCTGCGTCTGGGAATAGTTTTTCAAGTATTTTAAGTCGCTTTTCTCGTTCAGGCCAATTTTCATATCTGCCAGTTTGTTCGTCCTTTTCACCAAATGGTTTGATGTCGCCTCTTAGTCTTCGAACCGACTCAACCGTTCCTGGTATTTTTGCTTCTTCTACAAGGAGTTGGTTCCCTGTTGCCCAAACTTCGTGTTTGGTGTTTTCTTTCCAGTGTCTAACGTACTCAAGTGGAACAGCTTCACGGCGGGGGTGCGCATTAACGTCTACTGTCCAATCTCGATCAAAGGCTAAAACAATCGTGACATCCTCCCCGTCGTAAACGACGGGGCTTCCCGTACCGCACGTTGGGATATTTGCTGG
>Ga0065698_101014_pt1 | contig 12544 bp, 11 predicted proteins | sample AntLakMe24m_30um_FD_59087 | JGI IMG/M metagenome (GOLD analysis project Ga0065698, IMG submission 59087) | Hypersaline microbial communities from Antarctic Deep Lake - 24m 3.0um v2 (version 3) | ecosystem: Environmental > Aquatic > Non-marine Saline and Alkaline > Hypersaline | place: Deep Lake... | reverse complement strand
TCAATTGAGAGTACCAGCGGCAAAGTCTAGACCGCTTTGCAACACGACCCAAGCACGGACGTGTTACAGCACCGTTTGATATGTTGTGGTGGGTACTGGTCTCGTACGTTTTCGAGGTTCTGCTGGCTTTCAATGAGGTGAGTAAGAGCGGCATCAATGACGTCGCTACGAGGCGGGTCATCCGCGTCGTCACGAGCCACGATCTCGCTTGCTTGGTCAAAGAGTCGCTTCCGGTCGTCTGTCAGTTTGAGGCTAGTTCGATCGGTTGCCATGAGTCCTTTAAGTACCTGAGTATGCACGGGGGGTGGCAGTGCGTCGTTCTAAAGTGAACAAGAGTCCATTCTTTAAATAGTGGGTGCCGGCCGACGTCGTGACCTGCGCGGAGAATTGGCCCGAGTGGCGCGAACATATGCACTTGGTACGCTGGTGAGCCGACGTGAGGTGCATACATTCGGTCGGTCGTATACATTGACGCGCGACCCCGTGGGGTTGGCCTCGAAGACCCGGTTCCAAATGTCTGAGTTGCCATTCGTTTCGCATACAGACTGTTGCTCTTGGACTGCCGTATAAAATTGGATAGTTACTCAAATCGTGTACCCTGAGTCTGTAACAACGACTCAAATCCTGAAAATCGTCAGTAACCTGCGGGCGTCGCCTGCTCATCATCACTACCACCGTCCCCCGAGTCACTGCCATGGTCGTTGTTCTCTCCCTGATCACTACGAATGACACGCGCGGCCTCTTCCAAGGACTCCACTGCCATGATGTCTGCCCGGACTCGGCCGTCAACTTCCTGCTCGTAGTACGTGCGGCGCTGTGGGCACATATTGCGCATCACGCGCTTCTCGACCCTGTCATCTAGCGACTCGCGCAACTCACCCACAGGTGGGAGTTTGTCCGCAACCTTCACGAACGGCCTCTGTCCACCCCGAGTCGGGTTGTCGGCTTGCACGAGGAGCATGTCCTGCCCGCTGCGGAGCGATTTGTAGTCGCCGTGCACGTCCACTAGGATGTCGTCAGGCAACACAGGATCTTGGTCGTCCATCCAGTACCCGACTCGTTCTAGTCGGTCGATCGTTCGGTGGATGTCGTCGTCAACATCGAGTCCTGCGAGCGCGTTGCGGATCGCGGCGTGCGCTTCGCCGCGGTCGTCGTCTGCACTGACGTGTTCGGTCGCCATGAGCGCTTCATTAGGGGTGTACCTGTACTGGGCTGTGACGGTTGCTCGCGCTGTGTTGACTGCGACCTTCACATCTTCGTCGCCGTCTGCACAGTTGATGGTGATTTTGACGTACTTGGTCTGGGTGTGGGTTATCGAATCGATATTCCTGGTCATTGGTCGATGTCGGTACTGACGGCGAATCTGAGCGTACTCTGCCGGTCGTCACACGTCTCCATAAGGGGTCGTGAAAAGCTAACTGAGCTCCCTGTTACGATTCGATCAGATGGCCGAATTCTTCAAGGATAATCTCGGCATCAATCGAGTGGTCCTCGCACCAATCAACGGCATCATCTTCCGACAACACGGTGATCTCTTCGCCGCCTGACTTGCCATTACTGTGTGACGTCGCGTACTTCGTTGCTGCGCCGCCAGCACCGTGCAGGAAGTACTCGCCATCATCCGTTTTGTAAAGTGCCTCTACCAGGTAGTAGAGGTCACTTCGGTCTGTGTTGGGGGCGTGTTCTGCAATCTCTTCTGCTGCGTCTGTATCGTACAGCTTTCGGTCGATTATTTGTCGCATCGCAAAGTGGCATATGAGACACCTTTGAAAAAGGGTTAGCCCTCAGTGGGAGACGACCCCCAGTGAGCCCACTATGCCTACAAATTCCACACCCACACGCCCGAATTATTCGGCGCAAGGGTGGATTTCGACAGCCGAGTCTGTAATGAAATTTCTGGAATCGCTGGGCGGAGGAATGATGAAATGGAATGTCTGTTAGAATCCTTTGGGTATCCCTCACGCATAGACTAGTGGCTCTGTTGAAACCCTCAGCAGTTAACAGATTCTGGCGAGGGTTGGCGAATCAAGAGAGGGCACACAGATGGTCGTTATCTGAAGTCTCCTATCAACATAAACGACTAATGCGCGACGTAGAGTAACCGTCATTCATGGGTTATCAGTCTCGGACAATCAAGCAAGTTCTACCGGACATAAACGAGTCCATCTTTCTGCCGGCAATCCAGCGGGAGTTCGTCTGGGATACCGAACAGATCGTTCAACTCTTCGATTCCGTTCTCCGCGAGTACCCTATCGGGTCGTTCATTTTCTGGAACCTCAACGGAGAGTTCGCAGACAACCAGATCAAGTACTACTTCGTCCGAAATCACATCGAGGATAGCATCTACCCAGACGATTTCGACAACGTTCACCACCGGAATCCGAAGGTCCCCGAATACGAGCAAATCCCGGACTCCGTTTCACTCGTCGTTGACGGCCAGCAGCGCCTTTCCTCCTTCTACATCGGGCTCCAAGGAACATACGTTGAGAAGCAGAAGTACCGGCAACGGAAGAATCCCGACGCCTGGACGCGTAAACAGCTGTATCTCAACTTGCTCTCGAACCCTAACAACCAGACTGAGGACCATCTGAAGCTCCGATACGACTTCAGATTCAAGGAGCCCGATCCGACACAGTCTGGTGAGGAATACTGGTTCCGTGTCGGCGACATTCTGGAGATCGATACGCTGGAGAAGGCGATGACCCGGGCGAACGAAATCGCATCCGAGTTAGAGGGAGTCTCCGATGCACAGGAGCACTACATCCTCAAGAACCTCACCACTCTCTACAATGCTGTTCACGCCCGAGACATCGTGAACTACTACGAGGAAGGAAACCAAGATAACGAGCGAATTCTGGATATCTTCGTCCGGGCGAACGAAGGTGGTACGCAACTCAGCAAGTCCGAAATCCTCCTCTCTATTGCCACGTCGTACTGGGGGTCAGATGAAGAGAACCCCATTGACGCAAAGGAAGAGATCAACANCTTCGTCGGNAACCTTAATCAGGCGTATGTGGACGAGGGCTACGACTTCGGTAGCGACTTCGTCCTGAAATCCCTCCTCGTNGTCGCTGACCTCTCCGCCGAGTACCAGATCCGCACATTCACGCACGAGAANCTGGCGTTGATGAAAGAGATCTGGGCGAACGGAGTCGTTCAAGATGCGATTGANTCCACCNTAGACNTGATNAGCGACTTCGGTATCACCGGCCGAAGCCTGACGAGCCGNAATGCGCTCATCCCGTTAGTCTTCTACTTCTACCACAACGAGAATCCCTCCCTGACGACGGATTCTCAACTCGGTGTGCAGGTTCGTCCGCGAATCCTCGAATGGCTCTGCTCTGCGCTCCTCAACAGCAACTTCAACTCCCGGCCAGACCAGATCATCGAGGACGCACGTGATGCCATCAAAGAGGCGGACGATAGTCAGTTCCCACTAGAACGGATTCAGCGTGAAATCAGGACGCGTGGGAAAGCCGTTGGCTTCAGCCAGGAAATCGTAGAAGACCTGTTCGAGGAAACGGACTACAACAGCACGAAGATCTACCTGCTCTTGTCGGTCCTCTACTACCCAGACCCTGCCCACGACGATTCATACGAAATTGACCACATTTTCCCGCGGAGTCTCCTTGAAAAAGACAACCTCATCGAGAACTACGGATTCGAGCCGAGTAAGGCCGAGCGGTACGCTTCCCTGCGTGATCACGTTGCGAACCTCCAGTTGATTGAGGAGAACCAATCGAAAGGCGACCAAGCGTTCGATGAGTGGATTTCAACGCGGAGTGACCAGTACTACGACCGCCATCACATCCCGACTGACGAGCGTCTGTACGAACTAGAGAACTTCCCCGAATTCATCGAGCGACGCGAGGAGATGCTTCGAGACCACATCATCAGCACCTTCAGCTGAACACCACCCTCCAAGAACGCTACACTAGTTCCTGTACCTTCGACTGAAGGTGATTGTACGCTACTTCGGCGGTCTCGGCATCCTTCGCACCTGTAATCACCAGCTTCCCGTTAGCGAACACTAGTAGTACAGCACCGATGCCCTCGGGCCGATAAACCAGACCCGGGAACTGCTCCGGCTCATACTCCGTTACTTCCAACCCCAACCCGATTGAGAGAGCATTCAGAGAAACCATCTCATTGAGCATCGCAGTACAGACCACGTTCTGGACAGTGAACCCGGTCTGTTGAGCTTCGTCGGTGATTCCCAACTCTGCGAGGGCTCTCAGGAATCCATCGTTCGTCTTGCGTAGTACCTCCTCACTGGGGCAGCCGCTGATGATGTACTTCCCGCTCCGATAGACTGTGATGAGCGGCCCACCTTCTTCGAGACGAACGTAAAGACCGTGATAATTCGACGGGTCGTACTCCAAGTACGGTGTAGACAAGTCGCCTTCCAATGCTTCGAGATCCAGCTCCACGCCAAGATCGCCGGAGCCGACGATGTTCGCAATTTCGACAGTCATCGGTCACCTGGAGGACTGCCGAGGACGAAGGACGCAGTCACCAACTGCGGTTCTTCTGGGGTGACGTGCTTTTCTTCCTCCAATCGGAATAATTCCTCGTCGCGCTCACGACGAAGCGACTCAAGTTGGCGTTTCGCGTTCCCGATTGGTGCCGACATGTCTTTCCCTTGCTCGTCCTGCTGTTGATAATCCTCAAGGCGGTCCTTCCATTCGCTGATCTCCTCCTCGAAGTGTTGCTCGGCGTGTTGCCGCTTGATCTCTACCTCTCGTTCCCGTTCCTCACGTGCTTCGCCGGCAAACGATTCGACTTGCTCCCACGCTTCCATCTCCGCGACACTGTGCAGGTCTTCTGCCATCGACGTAAGTCGGTCGAGGGGCGGTGTCGAGACGACCTCCTCTGGCGGGACCGTGTCCACGAACTCCGGCTTCTCTGTCCTCACGTCGCCTTCAGCCGTGACGTAGAGCGGAACCAGTTTCTCGGTGACTGCCTCTCCCGCCCCAGAGACGTATCCCAGGCGGTACGTGAATAGGATTCCGGGTGTGGGTTCGCCGTCCTCTGCGACCTTCACAGCGACCTGTCCCCCGATGCGATTCGAGTCCAGACAGAACTCGATAAGCGACTGCACGAGCGGGTGATCCAATGCGATGAACTCGACGTCGTCCTCTTCCATCGCTACCTGGCGAGTGAACGTCGCCTGGTCGTATCGTCCTGCAACCTGGTTGCCGCAGAGGACATCTGGAACGTCAAGCTGGAACACGTCTCCGCCAGCACGGGCCGGACCAGGACGAACACCTCGAATGTCGCCGCCGAATTCGTCGAAGAACTCGCGGACGAGCACTTCGATGTCGTCCTCACTGACGTCGCCGTGTTGACTTCGCTCAATTACATCGAGAATCTCCTCGTCCTCGTCGGAGAGGTCGAATCGGTTCCGGATGAGGAACTCGTTTTCCACGGTCTCCAGTGCATTCTTCCGTTCTTCGATGGCCTCGTCGATGTCGGCGACAACTTCATCGGAGGGACGATCTTCGGCGATGGCGGCCATGATCGTGTCATCGAGATCGACGTCTTCCAGCACCCGACCGAGAACATCCGAACGCATCCCGAGGTCGGACTCAATCTGGTTCGTCTTCTCAACCAGCAGGTTCAGAATCTCGCTCTCTCGGGTGTTCTTGAAGAAAAGATTCCGAATCTCTACGGTTCGTTCCTGCCCGTAGCGGTGGAGACGCCCCATTCGCTGATCGATCCGGATCGGGTTCCACGGGAGGTCATAGTTGACCATGATGTGGGCGAACTGGAGGTTGAGACCCTCCTGTGCCGCGTCGGTGGCGAGCATCAAGTTGGCCTCATTCTCGAACTTCTCCATCTCTTCCCGCCGTCGATCTTGGTCTAAGTCGCCGTAGACTTGGGCGATATCGTGATCGTCGAACACCCTGTCTCGGAGGTATTCGAGCGTGTCCGTGTACTCTGTGAAGATGAGTATTTTCTCATCAGGGTCGTTGGACAGGATGCGATCGATAAACTGCTTGAGCAGCTGGGCCTTCGAATCAGTCTGGATGCTCTTGGCCTGCTGCCAGAGCTGCTTCACCCGATCAAGTTCTTCCTGTATCTGCGAACGATTCAGTGTGACCGTGACCGTTTCCAGGGCCTCTTCGATGCGCTCACGTTCGGTGTCGGTCAGTGTCTCGGGTTCGGTGCTATACCGGGGGATCAACTGCTGGACGTCGTCGGGAAGATCTTCGGCAACAGCGTCGTTCTGGATGGCGCGCATTCGGTTCTCCAGAGACTTCTGAATCGCGTAGATGCTGGAGACCAGCCGCTTCTGGTAAATGACCATCGTGAACCCTGCGGCTTGGTTCTCCTCCTGTTGAGCGAGATTGTAGTACTCGCGGATGTACTCAGTGACGTCGTCGTAGGAGCTTCCGCTCAGCCCGGGACATATCCACACCGAGCGCTTCGATGTTCTTCTCGGGGAACATGCGCGTCCCGTCGGTGTCGTGCATGTCGTCCTTCAGCCGGCGAATCATCAGATCATCCAGTGCGTCTGGATTGATCTGTGACTCGTGGCTGAAGCGATATGGATCAAGCAAACTCACGAGGAAGTAGAACTGATCGGACTTCCCTTTGTGAGGGGTTCCGGTCATCAACAGGAGCGCGTCGGAATTTTCGGCGACGGCTTCACCAACAGTGTAACGCTGGGTGCGTTCGATGGAGTCGTCGCTTCCCCGGCGAGCAGTCAGGTGGTGTGCCTCGTCAAAAACGGCGACGTCCCAAGACTCGTTGAGATTATCGAGCGCATCACGAACCGAGACCCTGTCCGACTCGGGGTCATCGTTCGTTTGCTTAGCGAAATCGATTGAGGTGATGATGAGATCCTCTTGCTCCCAGACGTTCTGGTTTGGGTGGGACTGACGGTGGTTTTCTACGGTTTCACGGTCGTAAATGACGAAGTTACGATCAAACTTCTCGCGCATCTCCTCCTGCCACTGCACGGTGAGTGGCGCTGGTGCGACGATAAGCACCCGCTCGGCACGACCACGGGCGATGAGTTCCTCAATAACGATGCCGGCTTCGATAGTCTTCCCGAGACCGACTTCGTCCCCGATCAGGTAGCGGTGATCGTACGAGTTCAGGATCTCGTAGGCGGCCTGAACCTGATACGGCTCGATCTCGATACGGTTGTTCGTCAGCGACAGGAACCGGTCGTATCGGTACGCGAGATCGAGGCGGGTCGCACGTTCCCGAAGGTCATGGTGGATGGGCGAATCGATCTGTCGGGCTGCGAGGCGGTCAATGATAGAGTCGATCCGCTCGATATGGGGCAGGCCACTCGGGAGTTTTCGGAGTTCACCCTCCGTGGTGTATACGTGGAGGAGCTGGCCTCCATTCGGGCGGTCTTCGATTTTCGTGATCTCGCCCTGTCCGCCGGCGAACTTGACGTGGTCGCCAACCTCGAAGTCAGTCATTCCGACACAGAGGCCTCAACAATCTCTATTTCGTCATCAGTCAAACCATAGAGTCGATAGACTACCTGATTAATAATATCATCAGTGTTCTCTGCCTTAGTTAGAAGATCATCTGCTTTAGCTCTGATTTTAAGATAGCGATCAAAGCTACCTTCAATATCCGAGATGACAGGCAGAGTCAGAGATTCTAAACGATCGACGAGTGAGTTAGTCTTAGTAGCGTTTTCTCTAAACTTCGCAACGCCATCATCCCGTTCATTAACGATGTGAGGGACAAACTCGCTAATGAGTTGTTCATAATTCTCGTCAAGGCCAACAAACTCCAAAGCTGGCATTAATTCTGTTTCTGTGTATCCCCATTGATCTGTTTCGTATGCATCCTCATCCTCGGGCTTATACCGGGCACTGGCTTTGATCGTGAGTTTAGATCGATCCCTGTCTACACTAACTCGCCCGACTCGAAGACTATCTCGGGTACTACTGGTCTCAGACACAATTGTATTAGAAACATCGGAAGGTGGTTGATATCCTTGTATCTGGTGTAGGGAATTCCCCTCTGAGTAATTTCCAAGGTGGTCAGACAGATCTAAGTTGAGTGATTCATACTGGTTTTGTGCCTCAATCCGCTCATTTACGAGGTAGCACAAGAGGTTGTAGACGGTCGATTCTTTCCCTTCCTCTGCTAACTCAATCGCGCGTTTGCGAATTACGTCATACTCCTGGTTCTGATATCGTTCTTTGACATTCTCAAGTTCTGAAAGGTCTCCCTCACCGGTGTCAACTTCGGGGATACCAATTGGCCGGAGATATCCCGTTTTGAAACGGTAGTACCCCCCTCGCAACACATGACTCGTATTGCTGACATAGAACCAAGTCGTTGCAGAGTTCAGCACTGCCAAGAGATATTCGAGATCATAGTCTGTTTCCGAAGCGGTGATGCTGTAAATGACCGAGGTTGAATAGTTCCCACGACTGTCTAGCGTGAAACTACAGTTATCACTAATCTCTGGAGTGATGATTTTCTCTTTTTCATGTTCGTGGAGGCTTTTTGGATAGGTATACGCATACCAATCATCTCCATCCATACTTCCTCCATCCCGACTTTCCAGAACAGACCGATTCTCCAACAGGTAGTCCCAAACTTTCGGTGATTTACTCTTAATCTCTTGAGGAGACATCAAGGAATATCCATCCTCAGAGGTGTGATACGGGAATATCAAGACTTTACGATTCTCAGGAGTCTCGTATCGATTTACGTCTTCACCTTTGAGATAAGGAACAAGTATCTCCTTAGAGAATTCATATTCCTCCTCGGTTTCTTCGGATGAGACGGTGACCTGATCTTCTGTTTCTTCAACAAGATTGACTGCGTAGACAGAGTCTTTACTAGTTTGAATACCCACGAAGATCTTGTCCGATAACTCTTCAAGAGGCGTGCATTCTTCCATTTTTTCCACAGCCCCTAGTTCAGCAGGGGATAGCAGAATCCAAGGTTCCTCACCAATCCGTTCGGACGCAAGATCAGATTCATCAAGGGTGGAAAGATCACGGGGATCTTCTCTGATTTTCTTATATGAGAACTTATCTCTATCTTGTCCAGATAAGAAGAGGAGGCAGGTGTATGTTGTTGCTGCAGAGCCGAAGACCTGATAATGTCCCATATCAACCACTTCCCGCAGTGCTGAACGATCCGCAACGTAGGATCGGACAGCCTCACCGAATTCAGCCTGCATGAACTTATGGGGTACAATGTAACCCTGCTCACCATCTTTGCTCAGCAGAGAGTGCCCTTTTTTCAATAAATAGCGCATAAATATCATAATTCTTATACGAAGAGTTAAACTCCGTCTCGAAGTAAGTGGGTAGACTTTCGTCCGCTTGACGTATGGTCTGAATTCGCATGTATGGCGGATTTCCAATAACTGCATCAAATCCACTGTCCCCTTTCTTATCTCCATCATTATCGTAGAATACTTCGGGATATTCAAGTTTCCAGTGGAAATAATGGCCCTCAGATGCCCACTTTTGCGCATCAATGAACCACTGAGAACTACTTAGGTTCTCCCACTCATCATCATCTTCTAAAGCGCCCGCCATCCGTTGGTACGCATCTGAAGGGAGGTTATCTAGTCCGAAGTCCTCAGCGGTGTGTACGTTCGCCATCGCTTCCAGTCGCTGGCGGAGTTTGTTCCGCTCGAACTCGTCATACTTGGACTCCATCTCCTTGACGTCCGCAAGTTCCTGATTCTCGATAGCGATGAAGTCCTCGTAGATCCGCATCAACTGTTCAATCGTCCCTTTCCGAGCCACACCGAAGTCCGCGAGCGACGCATTTTGATCGTCGCCACCACCCTCGGACTCCAGTTCCTCGATCTCCTCAATGTCACTCCCAACGAGCGAGTTCCCAGTCTTCAGGTGGTGGTCAAGGAACGCGAGTGGCTGTTCAGCGGCAAGCGTCCGAAGCCAGAGCGACACTTTCGCCAACTCAACAGCGAGTGGATTCAGATCCACACCGTAGATGCAGCGCTGGGCGACCTGCCGGCGTGCCCAGTTGATGTCATGCTCTTGATTAACTGTCTCGATACCCTGCTGTGCAGCCTGCCGCTCCTGAGCGTCGATGATCTCCCGGGCNAGGTAGTCGATGGCGCTCGTGAGGAAGTGCCCGCTCCCCACTTGCCGGGTCGAGGATCTTCAGGTCGAATATACGATCGGCGAACTCCGCAGCGAAGCCGCGATCTTCACCGCGGGCACTCTGGCCGGCGAGGTCCACCCGGATGTCGTCAACCAACGGTTCGAGCGTGTTTTCGACGATGTATTCGACGACGTACTCCGGGGTGTAGTACGACCCAGTGGCCTTTCGCTCACCACTGCCTGTCGTCAGGTACACTTCGCCCTCTTGCACGACGACGTCGTCGGCATCGCCGGCGCTCACGTACTCGCCATCATCCAGTGACAGCGGTTCATCCGCGACATTGAGCTGGTACTCAAGGAGGCCCTCGTAAATACTCCCAAGGTGGCGAACATCGAGTGAGGAGTAATCGACGAAGATCTTTCCACCGCCGTTGCTGTTCTTGCTCCGGGTGAGAAGTTCGACGACCTTAGCCAGGTAGGCGTCGCCGACGTCGTGATTGGCGAGGAACCGTGCTTCCTTGCTGTCGTCGTCGTCCGGATCGGTCCGGAACAGCCCACCGTTGTACGCCGGAATGTAGAGGTCTTCCTCGGGGATGCCACGTGACTTGCTGCCCTTGTCGATGAGCGAGAACAGTTCGTCCAGACGAGCCTGAAGGTTGTCTTGCCAATCACGGTACTTTGGATCGCCACTATCGAGTTCTTCGGCGACTTCCTGTTTGAGAGCGTTCAGACTGTACTGTTGCTCGTAAATCTCGTTGCTTGTATCCAGCAGCTCACGGCCTTCGGCTTCGGCGTACAGGACGAAGATGAGGCGGTACAGGTAGATGAGCGAACTATCGTGAATCAGTTCAAGATCCTCTTCGTCAAGATCGTTCTCAGGGTACTGGAGGTATCCCTCAGAGAGGATCTTGATNGCCTCGTAGATGTTGTCCTGTAGGTCCTCCCCCAACTCTTGGGCGAAGACGTTGGACTCGCCGTAGACGTCGTCAAGGAAGCAGTCACCGCTGCTGTCTTCGAGGAATGCTTCGTGACGGAAGAAGAGGTAGAAGTACTTGAAATCCTCAAGATCACCCTTCTCCAGAATCGTCGGCAGGTCAACCTCGTAGTAGGAGTCGAGACGGTGGCTGGTCGGTCCGTAGTACAGCCGCCACTTCTTCCCGTCGGTTAGGACAGCCCACTGTGCAGCATCCACTTCCTGCAGGTAGACGTGGATCTGGTAACTGGGGTTCTCGAAGTCACGTTCGTGTTCACCGCTTCCGCGAGTGTCGAGGGGACGGCCCCATCGTTTCGCGTCCGCAACAGCGACGGAATTCTTGTAGAAGTCTCCGCCCTCATCACGGCGTTCGAAGGCGTCCCGTGCAGCTTCTTCAGTCTCGAAGAACCCGTAGTCGGGTCGGCGCTGCGTTCGATCAGTGCTCTCCTCAACCTCGAACGGAATCCCCAGTTTCCGGAACATCGGCCGGATGAATTTCTCTTCGAGCTGGGACTCATTCCGCTTCGGGGCGGTGTCCTTCTCACGCTCCCAGAGATCCATAACGTCATCATAGGCCTCCTGGAGTTCTTCGTCGCTGACCTCGTCCCATTCTTCGGTCTCGGGGAGGTGTTCGTCTAAGTAGTAATTCGAGAACAGGTCACGGTTCGTACGGTAGGTGAGTGCCGTTTGCATGTTTTAAGCGGGGGTGACGATTAGGAATTCTTCTGCGTCTTTGCTGTCGATGATTGCATGGGCCGGACTTCTTTGGCATCAACGACGTCCACGTCAACCGCATCGCCGATGTCGATGCCGAGTTCTTCCAGTTCAGACCCGGAAACATTGATCCGGCCTGAATTCCCGGTGTTACGCCCAACCTGTTTCCGAGTCATTAGTGATGACGTGGATTCGTCAGCCCAACAATATAGTCTTTACTTAGACTGTCTCGCAGCCCCGGTTACATCTCGTATTGATGCTTAGTGGGTAGTGTAGGCGATTCATACGCCCAATCCACTTCCGTACACTGTGAGCCAACAGCCAAGTTAGTATACGAAGAGCGACGAACTGATACAGATAGTCGATCCAAAAACTGACGATGGAAGATATTCCGCAGCCGTCGAATGATCCGTATTCAGTCGGCGATCACGTCCAGATTTATCTTGCTTCTGACGATCCCGATAATCAGTATCATAGCGTCGTCTGCGAGGTCGTCGAAATTCACGAAGATAATCTTGGGAAGGAAACCGGGCGAAATACAGACGCATACTCCTATACACTGTGTGACGTAGAGACGGGCGAAGAATTACCCATCTCATTTCGGCACCACGATTTAGTACCGGCTGAAAGTAGATAGTTGGTCCTACGGAAGAGCGTAGACACGGTTACAAAAGAGATACACCGCCGAACCAGTGACGAGTGACGGCCGCATACCACTACGGCAGGGAGTAGGTCACGGCCCCACCACGGACCGGGACCCGTTCACTCTCTCTTGCCGGGGAACGCC
>Ga0065698_103454_pt1 | contig 12710 bp, 10 predicted proteins | sample AntLakMe24m_30um_FD_59087 | JGI IMG/M metagenome (GOLD analysis project Ga0065698, IMG submission 59087) | Hypersaline microbial communities from Antarctic Deep Lake - 24m 3.0um v2 (version 3) | ecosystem: Environmental > Aquatic > Non-marine Saline and Alkaline > Hypersaline | place: Deep Lake... | reverse complement strand
GTTCGTCCACGGATCGAACGGCATCGTCGACGGGAAGTTCTCGAGGAGATAGTTCGTCTCCCGGAAATGATACCATGCATCGTTCCCGCGGAAGGTGACTCCGTTTTCTGTTTGAAACCGACTCAGTGCCCGAAGGCGCGTCGCCACCATGAACGCCATGAGCGCGACAAGCACAGGGATATGATACCACTGCTTAGCATACGAGAGGACAGCGTCCTGTGAGGCTGTCTGACTCTCGGCGCGCTGTTCTGCTGCGTTACTCATTGTAGAAAACAATTACAAAGGCTGAATAAGCCTTGTGAAAATGTCCGTGGAACGAGTGGTGATTGTACCCTCCATCGGTTTGAGTGATATGATTGTTCCCTACGTCAATTTGCGTAAGATTCAGTAACCGACTACCCACAACACCTCTCTCAGGACGGGCTGAAGCAGCGACACACTGAGACAAACCGTCAGTGGTGCATCGAGAACAGTCACCGTAGGCCGACCGCTGGAGTTTTCATATCAGTGGGTGAAACGGTGGATATGCAACGACTCGTTCGTCGACTCAGTAGCCTCGGTGGGCTACTGGTGTCGCTGACAGGGCTCCCCTATCTCATCTACCTCCTGCTCGCAAAGGTATGGAATCCCCAGGGGTCGCCTGCCGACAAACAGGCCGCAGAGCCGTCGGTGAGCATCGTCCTGCCGACCTACAACGAAGAACGAATCGTCGAAAACAAACTCGAAGACATCCTCTCGCTTTCGTATCCGATGGAGAAAGTAGAGGTCGTCATCGTCGACTCCAGCGACGACGACACCCGCGAAATCATCCGGGAGTTTTTCGCCGAGCGGGACGCGCCCTCACTCACGCTTATCGAAGAGGACGAACGCCGCGGCCTCGCTCCGGCGTTAAACGACGCCTACGCCGCCACCGAAAACGATATGATCGTCAAAACCGACTGCGACTCGAAACTCGGAACCGAGGTGCTCCGAGAGGCCGCCGCGAACCTCGCCGATCCCGAGGTGGCCGCGGTGACCGGCCGCAACGTCGACGTTCTCGGCGGCAGTGATGTCGAAACGGGGTACCGAGATGTCCAAGCGACGATCCAAACGCTCGAATCGCATCTTGATTCGACGCTGATCTTCCACGGCCCGTTTTCGGCGTTCGAAAACAGCGCCATCGTCCCCATCGATCCCGAGTCGATTGCCGACGATACCGAACTCGCACTCCTGATCCGCAAACAGGGCAAGCGTGTGGTGTTCGATCCAGCGATTCGCTACAAGGAGGCCTCACATTCGGCGTTCAGCAAGCGCCGAACCCAGAAGGACCGCCGTGCGATGGGGTTGCTTCGACTGTTGGTCCAGCACCGTGAGATGCTGGGTGGGTACGGACTGTATGGCCGTGTCGTNCTTGCCGTTCAACTGGTGGTTTATGTTCGTTTCACCAGTATTACTCGCGTGCGTGATAGGGGTGTCGACAGTAGTTGGCCTGCTTGTCGCTGGACCGTTTGGACTGGCTGTTCCCGCCAGCGTGGGCGTATTTACGCTGTTAGGGTCGCGTGACCGACTGGGTTCACTGCAGGCGGTATACGCGGTGTTCGATACGCAGGTCTCGCTGCTGTTTGCGGCAGTGAAACTCCTCCGTGGAGAGGGATCTGCCGTGTGGGATATTGATCAAGAGCTACGGGAGGTTTATGAATGAATACACAAAATAATGAGCAGAATGTGTCAGGGGAGAAAAAAGAAGAGAGCGGTTTTGAGGACATGAGCGTCGCAATCTTGCACGACCGATTTCCCGGAATCGGTGGGGGTGAGAAATTCGCTATCGAGGCCGCTCGTGTACTTGATGCACCAATTTATACGATGTACGTCGCGCAGGGAACAGACATACCAGACGACGTCTGCGTCATTCCCATTGAACAAAAAAAGTACACGCAAGGGCTCTCAAAAAGATTGCTAGAGTGGAAAAATGAGGGAGTGAATCCACTGGAGACGCTCAACGTCGCCCTTGATATGACGGATTCCCATCCGGACCTCACAGAGTACGACGTGATCCTTGAAAGCGCACCATTGAGTAAGTCATATGTTCCGACGACAGAACAAAAAGTGGTGCACTACCCGCATAGTCCCCCACGTTGGCTATATGACCTATATCGGGATAGAATCGGTGCTTTCGACTATCCCGGGGTCAGGTTTGCAGTGAAGGCGTACGCCAAGTTGTGGCGTGCGCTCGATAAAGAGGCGAACGATTACGTCGACACGTTTGTCGCCAACAGTGAATTAATCCGTGATCGTATCCGACGGTACTACGGACTCGATTCAGAGGTTGTCTATCCGCCGGTGACTGGCAACTGGCGGAATGAGGGTGACGACGGCTACTTTGTTACGTGGTCACGACTTGCACCTGAAAAACGGATCGACCTGATTGTTAAAGCATTCACCGGACTTGACGAACGACTCGTCGTGGCGGGTGACGGTGAACAGCGTTCAAAGTTGGAACATCTCGCTGCTGGCCATGATAATATCGAGATCAGGGGTTTCGTTGATGACATCGAATCGGTGGTGGCGAACGCGACAGCAGTCATCTATACGCCGAAACAGGAGGATTTCGGATTAGTGGGTGCGGAGACACTCCTCGCCGGGAAACCGCTCCTCGGCGTGAATGAGGGGTTCACTAGATATCAGGTCAATCCTGGTGTTACTGGAGAACTGTTTGAACCGACAGTCGATTCGATTCGGGCTACCGTTCGCGAGTTTGATCCTGCAGAATACAACACCGAAAACATACAAGACGAAGCACATAAGTACCGGTATGAGAAGTTTGAGAATCAGCTCAGGTCTCTCGTTCTAAAAGGTAAATCAGAATAGTAGGGTTCGGTCCCACCACCCCTCACATCAGCAGAATGTAATTCTGAGTCAGAGAACATACGGAACTTTAGACAAGAAGGTATCCTGATGTGGAAGTACTGAAATGATTACCGATATCCAAGTCTTTCCAGTCTATCTTCGACAGATGCATCGATTGTAACCGACTCAGTTCGCTCTCGTGCCCGTTCGACGAATTCTTCTATCGGAATAGAGAACCAGTCGTCAAATTGGTCGAACCGTTGACTATTATTCACGGTCAATGTTTGGCTGTTCGGTGGGCCGGAAACGTTGAATAGCTTTGATTTACCCTCACTATCTATGACCAGCTTTCGATCACCAACATCAGTNCCGCCCGTATTGCTCGACCATTTTTTTGTCCATCCGGACTATCACCGCTTGGTCCAGCTACCTCGGCAAGAACGACACTGTTATCAAAATCGGGGAGGGTCCTCCCATCGCGGAGTCGACCGATGATTGTCCCCAGATCGAGTAGTGAAGTTCGTGTGTTAGTCTCTCCGTAGTGAGTATCCGAAATAATATCAAACGGGACATGAAGTAATCCTTCAGAAAGACTATCACCGTGTCCGATCAACCAGTCGTCATCTGGATAGCCGAGATTTTCACCATGATCAGAGGTGATCACGAATACAGTTTCTCGGTCGATTGTCTCTTGAACAGATGTAACAAGGTTAGCAACGACATTATCAAGATAAGCTATTGATCCACCATACAACTGACGGACGTATTCAATTTCGGTTTCATGACCGTTCAATTCTGAGTCGGCATTTATTTCTTCATAATCAAGATCAAGCGATGTAAATGACGAAGGAACCTTGTCGATCGTCGTGTCTTTGAGATCCCGAAACAATGTATGTGGACTGTGAGCATCCATAAAATTTGCAAATATGAATGTTGGATCAGTGGCAGAACAGAGTTCATTACGAACCCCTCTAGCAATAGCCTTCCCACCGAAATCAAATGGTTGGGTGATTTTTCGCCCCTGTGTCGCCTCATATAATTTAAATAGTATAGCATTCGCTACAGATTTGAGTGGATGACTGTGGTTTAATGCCNTATTGAGAAACACAGCAACGCCCTCTCTGTCATAGTTCCGGACGAAATCGTTCACATCCAAGCCGTTCGGAAACCGCGACGATGGAGATATTGATATGCATTGATCAAACAATGAATCAAACCCAAATGCTGAGCTAGCGAATGTATTGGCCGAAATGGCGACTGTTCGATACATATCAAAATCAGACTAAAAAAGTCTGTTCGATGTCAAGATTACCGAAGTCACGGCTGTAGGTGTGAATGCCAGTCTCATGTGGGAGTTCACCACTAAACATAGCTGCATGACTTGGGACACTCCATGACGATGGAGCCCGCATCTCATGAAATCTGTGTGTTGCAAGATTGGTGAGTTGCTGTGCATATTTATCATAGAAATCTTTCCGAACTGTATCTAGACAAATGACAACAACATGTGGCTCTTTCATAACAATAATTGCTGGTTTAAAGAGGTGTACAAATATATATGTTCTGAAATTCTGCAAGGCGATGCTCAAAGAAGCATCTAATAGACAGTCCATTTTGATCGATGAATCAGTTGGATTCTGGCGGATGAAAGGGTGAGACAATCTCAGTGAACTCCGACGACACAAACACCGCAGGCCGAAAGCCGAGGAGCACAACGGGACACGGGAGCCGAGAGCGTTGAGAGCCTTTCATATCGACACAGATCTTTCAAAATCTTATCTGAATATTATTTAGGTCGAGGCCGAAAGTGCACTTCTAACTGTCCGCCGCAACTGCATCGAGATGACAAGCAAAACCATACTGTAGACGATGACACCAACACCAATGAGCAGAGAAAGGTCTTCCCAGCCCCGGATGGTGACATATCTGCTGAAGATCAGCACTGTACCACCCATAAGTAAGGACGCGACCATCTGTTCAACGAGTGGTCGCGGAAAGAGAGGAAACGGTGCTAGTTCTCGTCTGAGTAACATGACTGCAGCCACGTATCGTGCAGCCTCGGCAGCGAGCGTCGCGATAACAACTCCGATAGGTCCAAGCACGATTGTGAGTCCGATACCGAGTATGACGTTCCCTACGAGTGTCGTACCCGTTATCCACATCGTCACGTCGGGACGGTCAAGCCCGTTCAGCGCTTGGATTAACGGTTCACTCTGCGTCGAGATAATGCGTAACGCAGCAAGACCGACCAACAGAGTGCCTGCAGGTGCAAAACCTGGTCCGTAGAGTGTCACAACGAGATCTCGATGGAGGATCACGGCTCCGACGAATGTCGGTATCGCAAATATACTCGTAAACGATAGCGTGTTTACGAGGTCTTTATTCGTCGCTTCGCCCGCTGCGTCGAGAGCTGAGAGCTTCGACATCAGCGATGGACCTGCTGCCTGCACGACAAACATGGCTGGGAGAGTCAACTTCCACGCGATGTCGTAGTATCCGACTGCCGAGGGTGTGAGAAGCGCCCCGAGGACAAGAATATCGAGACGGTTGTATATCAGATTGAACGCCGTACTTGGGATACTATATTGAGCGTACTCCCAGAGGCTCCGGAGTTGTGTACGGCCCGGTAACGCTGGAGACGTGCCGAGGTAGTACAGTGTGAGTGGAATCATCACTGCCGAGGCGGCCGCCAGTCCGTACACCATACCGGCGGCTCCCCAGCCGAACAGAACTAATCCCACTTGAAAGGGGAGTGTCAGGTACGACCGAAGTGTATCAACCCACGTTGCAAGGTTCACTCTCCCGTGGCCCTTCAGAAGAGACTGGAACGTGCTGAACATACCGACAGTTGAGAGCAGCAAGACGAGAAACAACGGTGCCTTAGCCAGACCAGTATACGAGGTAATCTTACCAGCGAAGAGCAGTGCACCGATACTAACCAATGCGATCCATATCGAGTTTCCTGCGATTTGAGCACCTAACACCTGTGGAGTATTCTTTACGTCCTCAGAAACACGCTTTTTTCCGGCGACTGCCCCATCCTTCGATCGGCTTGTCGACAATCCCTGCAAGTGTGACGATGAGTCCGACACCGCCATACGTCGACGGCCCGAGCACGCGGGCAAAGACGATTGTCCCAACGAACCCTGCGAGAGCCATTACGATCTTTGCTGCCGTTGCTCCGAGCGTCTCCCGTCCCAAGTTGAGATTCTTTATGTCGGACATCGCCAATTATCGATATCCGAGTGCTTTCAATTGGTCGTCGACCGTCATTGTCTCTGTCGTCTCGTCGATTGGCTCAGGCTCATGCGTCTCCTTATCAATCGCCTCCGTCTGAATCCATGGGACCCGCCGCAGTGCGTCGACGCGTCCATGTCGTGGGTGACCGTACATCCCCCTCTCACCGAAACATTCACCGTGGTCTGCAGTGATCGTAACAGTCTCAGCGTCGACGTTCTCTAGAATGATCTGAATGTCGTCTAAAACCCATCGAAGGTTGTCAAGATAGTACTTCCACACCTCCTCTTTGGACAACTCACCAGCGTGCAATAGGTCCCAGACGTTCTCCCGGAACAGTGTATCATCGCCTCGGTATCCCTCCAAGTCGAGTCCTCTATATGGCGTATGTGGTTGCATATAATGGAGTATGAACCGGTCCGGGTCTTCTCGTCGAAGATAATCAACGGCGTAATCAGTAACTGGGCGAGGAGGGACGGTTCCCAGTTCCTCGTCGAAGGCATATTCGGAGATGGTCTTGAGGTGGTGGAATTCGGACGCTGAGATGTCGAACTCATCGGTTTCGAACCCATTCGTGTGCCCATTGGCACTCATATACGCTGTCTCTCGGATCTCGGAACGGAACCGGGATATGAAGTTCCGCCGCAGCCATGTCTCGGACATCGACGCCCGAGAATATATCGAGGGAACGAATGACGGGATAAACTCATACTCTGGCGCAAGTTCTCTCAGGGCATCGACCCGGCACGCATCCAGTACAATTAGTCCGTCCCATTCTTGATCATAAATGTACTCCCCCTTGTTCGGGAGAATCCGCCCGGTCCGTGCGACGAGTCCGGATCCGAAAGACATAGCTGACGCCTTCACACCCCGAAAGTATCCATACCGCTTTATTTGCATCTGAGTGCGGTCAAGCCACTGTGTGAATCCCATAAGAATTACCTAGTACTGTTCATATATATCCAAGCGCCTCAAGATCTTCAATAGCCGCATCTTCCTTGACAAATCCTGTCGACGAGAAGCGGGCGTAGTCCCTGTCGAGAGATGAATCAGTCACCTCGTCTCCGTCATATGTGAACGTCCCCTCGTCTGACCTGATTAGAGATTTGTTGATCGCAGCCTTCTTCTTTCCGTATGTGGCGAAGGCGACTTCCCGCTCAAAGGTTCCCTCCTTGTGATTCTCTCCCAGTAGGATGGATGGAACGTCGACGAGTGAGACAATGTCACCGATCTGGGGAATGTTGCGCGTCGCTAGCGGAACATGGAGTGTTTCGAGGCGTAGCTCGCCAGGGTGCCCCCATGTGTCGTTCTCACCGAGGAATTCGCCGTGATCGGCGCAAAACACGATACGGCAGTCATCGTCTACGAACTCCCAGAGACGACGTAATTCCCGATCAAGTTCACGGATTTCCTGTTTGTACAGTTCTCTTACTAGTTTTTTGTCAGACTCGCTGCCATTTCCAGCCAACACACGGCGCGAAACTGCTTGCGCCTTGACCCTGTCGACCGGGCCGTCGTCGGGGTTGTAGGGGTGGTGTGGTTCCATGAAGTGTAGCCATCCGAACCAATCCTTTTCGCCCTCTACCTGCTGAACGAACTCGTCAATTACGTCTGACGCCGGTCGATACTCTCGTCCCGAAGATCCTGTCGCGAATACGGATTGTATCCGCTGATAGGTGTTCCATCCTTCGACTGCAATTTTATGAGCAAGACTTCCGGGCGTGAGATATCGTTGTGCCGTTTCTTTGAGGCCATCGTCGTCCACCGAGGGTGCCGTGAAGTGATTGAACCCCGCATCGTACCCATAGCGACTTGAAAGCAGATGGTTCGTGGTGATGCCAACTCGGTTGCCTGTCGGCACTTTCGTTGCAACCGATGTTCCCTCCTCAAGACCTGCACCGTCGGGGTAGTATCCCCCAATGATCGATTGAAAGCTCCCAGCCGTCGCTGTACTCGTGGCGAATGCGTGGGAATGGGTATCTCCCAGATATGCCTTCGTCTCCAGCATAAATTCGTAGTGATCGTACCGAAGCGAATCAACCGTTACTAGCAGCGTGTTGTCAGGCGTCATGTGTGAGAGGATTTCTGTATTATGAACCGAATTGAAGCGTCGACATCCGACCGGTAGGCGTACTCATCCTCGGTACCTAATAGTCGATGTAGTAATTGTAACTTCTTTGACCGTAGGCCACTGAGAAACCGCTCAGGGTGCACCCAGAGATTAACTTCCCTATGAACGAGTTCAAAATCGAACGGCTGGTCGTCAAAGTACCACGCAAATTTCCCATCAGTAAAATACTCTATCGAGCGGAACGTCCACGTTGACCGATGAGTCGGATCTTGATACGAAAGTCGAGAAGAGGCGTGGGGAACATAAGCCTCAAATGTCCCGCCAGCCTGTAGTACGCGGTAGACCTCGTTCATCACAGAAATAACTTCATCGGGGTTAAGATGCTCCAATACCTGGTCAACAACGACGTGAGTGAACGCTTCGTCGACGAACGGTAAGTCAGTTGCTGTCCCCTGCACATTCGGGTTCCACCGACGTGACAGATCAAATCTAACATCCCCCTGCGAATCTTCACCACACCCTAAATTCAAAACATGCTCTGTTTCAGCCATCATCGCTTAATGTTTTATGAATGAATAAGCAGCTTATAAATGTAGCGTAACGTGAGTCAGCCACACCGAGAGGTTCATTTCAAATGTACCCCAGATCCTCCAGCCGGTCCTGTGTCGCGGTGGTGACCTCACGAGAGGTCTCCGCCTCTCGGGCATGGCGTTTGGCCTCGGTGATCTCTCCATCGAAGAATTCGCTAGCCCAGTCTGGTATTTCGATGCCATCTGCCTGAAGTGTCTGCCACGACGGTTTATCCTCTCGCAAACCGTACCGGTACGTGCCGCCTTCGGAGTCCCACTCGATTTTTTCTTGATCCCGATATATACATCGGATCATCCGATCCCAGTACTCCTTATCGCCTCTCGGCGGGTCGCCGACACCGCTTCCGATTACTTCTGCCGGGATCGAGGTGTGGGTTTCGACCGTGATGTCGTTATGACCCAGTCCAGCCACGAGCGTGCCGAGATCGAGGTGGCTGAAGTATTCGTTGTACTCCTTGTCGAATCCATTTGGCGGGTTGATGATCTCGAACGGGACGTGGAGCAAGGCTTCAGTCAGACTATTTGTGTGGCCGAATAGTCCATTGTCACCTTCGAACCCAAGATTCTCTCCGTGGTCGGCGGTCACGATGAACGTTGTTTCATGTTCTGTCTCCGCCTGTATCTCGTCGATAAATGCTGAGACCTGTCGGTCAAGATACTCAACCGCACAGGTATACAGGTCACGGTGGTTCTCAACGTCCTGTTGGTTGTGTTCATCAATTCCATTGAGTATTACTTCCCACTGCTCAAAATCACGGGATGACCAATTGTTGGATGCGGAGTGCATCGATTTGTCAAATCCAACGACGTGTTGAAGCGGCGCATGAGCGTCCATAAAGTTGGTGAACAGGAAGAACGGCTCCTTATGTTCCCGGATTTTCCGAAGCCCTTCTTTTTTAACAAGCTTGGCACCGTCGTCGGTTATCTTCGGTATCGGGAGCTCCAACATTAGATCATTGAGCTTAAATGTTGCACCGTTTGCCAAACTCTGAAGCGGATACTCGTGTCGAACTCCGGTTTTGAGAAATTCCCAGAACCGAAGCAACCCCTCCTGTTCGCGGTCCTGAATGAACTTCTCCATATCTATTCCTTGCGGGAACCGACGGTGTTGCGCAATGTCAGAGTAGTCATCAAAGACAGAATCAAATCCAAACGTTTCACTGGCGAACACGTTTGCGCTCGCTCCAAGTGAGGTGTGGTCCGGAAGAGACGAGAAGAACGTTTGTTCTTTTTGCAGATTATCAAAGTATCGGTCGTGAGTGTGAATACCGTGAACGTGTGGTAACTCGCCTGTTATCATACTCGCGTGGCTCGGGACGCTCCACGAACTCGCCGCACGACAGTTACTGAATGTCACGTCAGAACGGTCCTGGAGACGGTAGGCATATTCGTCAAAGTAATCCTTCCTGACTGTGTCCAGCACAATCAAGACTACGTTCCGATAGCTCATGAATAGAACCTCCGAACAGCCCGTTGAAACTCTTTCGTTTGATTATCTACGGTGAGGTCCATAACCAGATTACGCTGTGATGCCCCAAGTTCATGACGTTCTTTTGCGGGAGTTTCGTACATAGTTCGGATCCCTTCAGCTAATGCGTTGACTGTCGGATCTACTTCCTGCGATTCCGGAAGCAACTCTCGGACACCGACTCCAGAGGTGACCAGTGTTGGGGTTCCAGAAAGAATTCCTTCAAGCACAGCCACCGGAAATGAATCACCGACAGATGGCTGAACGTATACACTCGCACGTTCGAACCATGACGTGAACTCCGACAGGTCAACGAATCCAGGGGTGGTCACGTGGTCGAGATTAGCGTACGACTCCTCAGGGTGATTGTCTCCAAGAATTACCGTCCGAATTGGTATTTCGGCTTCGACAAGCTGGCCAGTAGCTCGTGACAGCATATCGTAATTGTTCGTGTCTTTTGTCGTTCCCGCCGAGAGGACAATGAATTCATCATCGGACGAGGTCACCGGAAGGGATGACAGACGTTCGTACTTTTCGTCGTCGATTGGTGGGTGGACGATCTCCACATCGAGTTTGCCAAGATACGGCGTGGCCCAGTTGTATACGTCGCGACCGACAGCGATAATCCCGTCGAGTGCCCACTTCGTTACCGGAGTGAGCGCGTTCCAAAGTAGCTTACTTCTCTGACTATCCAGTGTGTAGAACGTTTCGTCCGCTGCAAGGTACAGCACTGTCGTCCTCCAGTTACCTGCCAGTTTGTACGCCATTGCCGTCTGTACTGGTGCGGTACCCTCGGCGATGACGATACTGTACTTGTTCGATAGTGAGAGAGCAGTACGGATTCGATCAATCTCGTTGTGAACGTCTTGATTTACCCCATCAATGGGCGGATCACCAGTTTCAAAGTGTCTATACTCAGCATTGACCGAGTTGGCAAACGCTCTATGAGATGGGTGAGCGTGGGCACCTTGAAATAGCATACAGACAGGAGGGAATTCATTGGTTGGAGAATTTTCAGACATTAATGTGTTTCTATTCATCAGGGCATAAATACACATTCTTTTGCGCCGGGTCAGATGGATGTCACCGCGTCACGGAAGGACTGTGCCTGTGACTCTGGAGAGAATGACTGGCTGCGATGCCGATTCTGCAGACCGAGTTGGATGCGGTCGTCTTGGGGTATTTCGATCATGTTTTTTATTCCAGTCCTGAGTCCATTCGTTGTCGGGTCAAAGACCCATCTGTCGTCAAGAAGTTGCTTCATCCCAACCAACTCTGTTACTATTGTTGGGAGACCCGCCAGCATTCCCTCCAGTGCTGCGACGCCGAATCCATCCCCCATGGACGGCTGGATGTAAGCGCTCGAACGATCGAAGTACGTTGCAAAGTCTGATTCTGAAACCCGCCCCGGTGTCGAAATAAATGATTTCGACGCATACGGCTGCTGCTGATGGCCTTCTCCTAGTATTGTAAGTGTTATATCCTGCGACAGTCCTTCGTTCACCGATTCGACTGCCCGAACGAGGGTCGGATAGTTCTTCATTTTTCTTACGTCTCCTACAGAGAGAAGCCGAAACGGGTCCTTAGGAGAGCTAGCTTCGATAGCTGATAACTTATTATACTTTTCGGCTGTTGTTGTCGGGTGTACCACTTGGCAAGGGACATTAGGGAGAAATGGTTTGATCCACGTATTCACTAATTGACTGATTGAAATACACAGATCGACAGTGTTTGTAACGGGCTTTAATCCGTGCCACAGGAACCGTGTTGGTTTGTCTCTAATGTTAAAAAAAGTCTCGTCAGCGGCCAAGAAGACGGTTGTTGCCATTCTGTTAGACAGCCATTTATATGAAACGAGTGTCTGTAGTGCAGCAGTACCTTCGGCGATAACGAGGTCGTAATGTGATGACAACGACCAACCGGTACGTATCCGATCCAATTCACTGTGCTTGTCCTGATTTTCACCGTCTTTTGGAGGGCAACCTGTCTCGAAATGTCGGTACGTGGCGTCTACTGCGTCTCCGAAATTCCGGTGTGATGGGTGTGGCCCAGTTCCCTGGAACAACAGACAGACGGATTTCTCCATAACTGGGGTCGTTACAGCCAACTCTTGAATCTACTGTTCTGGAATGTACTATTATTGTTTTGATTGAATTTCTTCACGAAAATACTAAATTAACCAGTATGCTCAGCCGTTATCTGAAATCAAAGAGATGATATTACTGCCCCCATACCCCTCAGTATGCGTAATCAGTCTATCCTCGTTACGGGCGGTGCGGGATTTATCGGCTCAAACCTCGCAAACAGCCTCGCTGCGGATAATGATGTGACCGCAGTCGACAACACATATCTTGGAACACCTGAGAACCTCGCTGATGATGTCGAATTTGTCAACAGCTCAGTCCTTGACGATGACTTTCCAGCAGACGTCGACGTCCTGTTTCACCTTGCGGCACTTTCCTCGCGGAACATGCACGAAGAAAACCCCCAACAGGGGTGTCGTGTCAACGTCGAAGGG
>Ga0065698_100423_pt1 | contig 13022 bp, 16 predicted proteins | sample AntLakMe24m_30um_FD_59087 | JGI IMG/M metagenome (GOLD analysis project Ga0065698, IMG submission 59087) | Hypersaline microbial communities from Antarctic Deep Lake - 24m 3.0um v2 (version 3) | ecosystem: Environmental > Aquatic > Non-marine Saline and Alkaline > Hypersaline | place: Deep Lake... | reverse complement strand
TTCATCACTCATGGAATTTGCACACCTCGTTGAGAATAGTGGTATAAATCACGCTTACTATCGCGTATACAAGCGCATCAAATACGACTGTCGCTTCTTTGGTCGGGACTCCACATTGGCCTGTCATCCTCTGTGATAACAAGTGAAGCCGACCACGAGTGAACTGACAGCGACATGTTGAATGATCCGAGCTAAGGACGTCAACGTCTTCGACCTCACCGACAGTCGGCGGCCGTTCAAGACAAGTGGTGTATCTTCGAATCGAGACAATCGGGTTATCTAATAACTTTTTCCGTTTCATAGTTGTATTGTTGTCACTTCTTATTTGAGACCTAATACTATACACAGCGCCACACAACTTGCGTCCTTCCGTTGGTCAACAACTGAGTGTACAAGGCACATAGAAAGAAGATTGTTTAGAAAGCAGTACAGCCACTTTGTGTCCACATGAACCCAAAGCAGCATTCATCACTGAAAATAAATAACCGGTGAATAGCCGACCACCAGTCAGTTGAGGCTATTTGCCTCAACGATGAGATGACACTCACAGCAGAGGGCCATAAGATTGTCTTGGGCATTGGCTTCTGCATACGAGAGTCTAGCTTCTGGACATTCTCTGAACAGACAAATGTGGTGAGGGGCGAGATCGAATCGCACCCGGTGATCATGGGCCAATATATCGCTGTGGTCTTCAATCTCAGTATAGTCATCAGCTCAGTGAGCCGTTCGCCTCACAACCGCACGGACAGCCTGTGGTGTGAGATTGATGATTGTCTCATTATGAGCAATTTTTTGAATTTATAAGTCGATAGATGTCCGATTCAACATAATTGAGGAGATAAGCGTCTATCGGCTTCCTATCGTCACCTGTCGTAATCTTTCCCTACGGGTACTCAGAGCCGGAAGTGATCACCGTCAGAGGTCTGCTTGATGTGCTTAGGACATACCTTTGGAATTTCAAAAGCACGAAGGCCCATAATAGCCACCCAATGGAAAATAAGATCGTCTCAATTATTGATATACTACCAATAATTCAAGAGGCTAGTTTATTTGATGTCTTCAAATACTACACTCTCTACGGAACCGATGTACTTGTTCTTCCATGTACCGTCTGCACGCCACTGCCAGTAGTAATACTCGTAACCTGGCTTCGGCTCTTTGATTGTGACGTAGGCGCGGTTTGGGACTCCCTCCGGTGGTGTAGGGCCTTCTGGGTCTTCCTTTTCATCTTCTTCATTATCCTCTGTGACTTTCGTGACAGCACCACGACGAAGGTGTTTCCGCTGATGATATCGGTTGAGATGACAGTCCCGGCACAATGTGAGGAGGTTCTTACGGTCATTGCCGCCACCCTCTGCGACCGGTGTGAGGTGGTGAACGTGAAGCTGCGCATTTCCTTTGAGACCGCCGAGAACACCACATTCTTGGCATGCATAGTCATCTCGAATGATCACTTCCATTCGGATCCAGGACCATTCTGGTCGTTTTCGTGGGTCTGTTGACTGTTCGTCACTGCTTTTCGTATGTTCCGACATAGTAACTGATTGATAACTCTATTTTATTGTGCGGTACGCTGCCTAATGGAAATAGTTCGATTGCTGCTAGGCTGGTCACTGGACACAGATCAGTTCCAGCAGAGCACACATCACTGCAAAAAAATTATGCTGAGTGTTTTTGCAAACACAATATTCCACTTTTCGGAAACTGCCGGGCTGTTCGAGATTGCCGCTGATCTGAGAAACTGTCGGATGCAATTCGATACCTAATCTGTGTAGGTTACACCAATCTCTTGATCAGGACGATTATCGCTGGTTGCGACTAAACCAATCGGTTTCCAAAGACGGTATGAGTCTTGGATGCTGTGGCATCCCACCCACTCGGGATAACCCGGCATTGAGTTTCAATTATTAGCTGTCACCGACTAGCAGTGGCTGCCTCAAACTACTGTTGCGGTAATCGTAAACTGACTGCTGATCCCTGGCCCCAACTACTTAGCCAGTGGCCCACTACAAACTGTTCGATAATTCTTCTGGGAGGCTAACTGAACCAAGACTCAATTGTGAATAAATAGTCTCACCCAAGGGAATGCCATATCAGATTTCTGATTTTAAATCACGGTGTATCCAAACCACGAATTTGGCCGCGCGTTAGGGGGGTGTCGACTCTATACTAGACGCTTGTGGGTGAAATAACGGTGGTCAACCGAGGGTCTGACCACCCTTGAAATTAAGTATGTGGTCATACCCCCATCAGTAACAAGATACTTAGCGAGAGAACCTGAATAGGCGGAAATATAGGGTTAGGTTTTGTTTGAGACCCTCTGACCGCTAAAGAAGTAGAGGGTTGACCAAATCATAGAATCAATCGCTGTATGGTTTTTTTCAGGCTTTTGGAATAAACATACTCAAACTGACTATTAACAAGGTTTCGGTCACACCCCCGGGTTGACCAGCCGTTCAGTATAGCGTTTTTCTATTTATACGTGGTCCTCATAGAATGAATAAAAAGATTGGCTGGTCAACCCTTCAGATATAGATTGTCGTGATATAAAAATTCAATATAAATAAGAAAGTATAGAAAATATGCTTAAAAAACCAGAATGGCAGCCATCATTAAAAATGAGTCCTGATGGGGAAATTTACGAGAGTCGTGGTCCTGCTCCCTCAGGCCATGAAGAACTCACAAAACCAGTTTTGACACCTTATCGTGAAATCTACATTCCCGATAAAGATATGTTTGGACGATATAAGCCACCGGACAATGAAGAGTACGATCCAGATATTGATGCTATCGAAGATTTTGCTCGCCGTCATCTTGTTCTCATTGACGACAAAGACAAGTATCTCAAGCAAGATGATGTTTTTAAATTGTACACCCTCTACTACGATCTCTGTGATAAAATGGTATGCAACGAACTTCATGAAGATGTCTACGTAGATAATCGTAAAGGATCATTCAAGCGGATACTTAAGGAAGTCACAGCTCTTGAAACAGGAAGGCCTCGATATGATGATGGTCGAATTAAAGTGTATTACGGCGTCGAATGGAATCAAGTTGCAGAGAATTTAATGAGTACTGAATTAGAGAACAACATCACACCCTTTTCAGAAAGATAAATTTCATCTATAATCGTCAATTAATCCAAGGTCCATATATTTACTTAATATATTTAGCTCTCCTCCAGGAGGATATCTACTTTCAATCATAGCCCTTCTTATCGTTTCTTGTTCTTGTTCTGGCAAGTGTTTGATTTCGTCCCAAGGCTCAAATTCTTCCATATCAATTAACGTAGTTTCGTTTTGAGCGTCATAATCACCAGCAAGATAGAGAATTCCCATCACACTAATTTGATAGACGCCATTACCAAGAGAAACTAACAATCCATTCTCAGCTAATTCCTTTAATCTTCTAGAGACATATTGCTTCGATACCGGTATGTACTCAGACTCTGCTATTTGCGTCGGTGCCCCTGATTTGTTTTCATAAATATACTCTAAAAATCGATCATCCCATTTACCCATCCACTTTGCTTGTTTCCGCATACTAAGGCTTATTTAGGGACGTGTTTATTGATTGCCATCGGTGTTTTTTCGACACTGTCGTAAACTATTAGTTGACACAGTCACAACTATCTGGTAGCCACCATTGTAGTGTGTAGATGAATATGTTGGTTATTGAAGAGAATGGGACCCGCTCTATCGGGCCCCAATAGGTGGCGTCGACTGTGCGAACCATGAACGACGCCAAACAGGGGGCCTGCAGCCCCCATACGGATGTAGAATCGATGCAGCATAATCACTGCTGTGATCAGCCAGGAGGAATAGAATGAGGCAACCTAGAGACAATCCAGGTCGAACGCCTGATATAGAAATCCATGACGCAGTTGATTCTTTCATTAACCGAAATCGGCTCAATTGGAAGGGAGAAACTGCGAGAACCTACCGCAAATCTCTCGACACCCTCGAAAAATTCCTCGTTGAGAGTAGTTCGGACGACTCAGAGGACTCAGAAGACTTGCAGATATCGGTTGCTGATCTTGAGAGATGGATGCTGGGCCAGTATCAAGACTGGCTAGTTGAACGTGACTACGCCGCTGCGACGGTACAGAGTAAACAGAAACAGGCCCGCCGGTGGGTAAAGTGGCTCGAAGCGCAAGGTCTAGTCGAAGTTGGCTTGCATCTGGCGATCCAGCCGATCAATCTCAGCGACCAAGAGCAAACCAGCTCGGACATCCTTGAGCCGAAACAGATCAAGAAATACCTAGCGTACTACCGCAACAGCCCAAAATGGCGTGGAACCCGTCGACATGCGCTCTTGGAGGTGATCGCCCACATTGGTGCACGTCGATCTGGAATCCGTGCACTTGATCTCGAAGACTGGGACTCAGAGAACCGAAAGCTAGTATTCCTTAACCGACCAGAACGCGGAACCCGATTGAAAAATGGCGACTCACACCAGCGAAAAGTCATACTTTCGGATGAACCCGCTCAGGTGGTTGATGAGTACATCGAAAAGTACCGGATAATCAAACATGACGAGCATGGACGAGAACCGCTTTTCGCCTCGCGCCAAGGTCGACCCACAAAGTCGACGATCACCAACTGGCTGTACGCAGCAACCCAACCCTGCATTATGCAGGAGTGTCCACATAGCAAAGAGCGGCACAGCTGTGAGTGGACTAAACAAACGAAGGCTAGCAAGTGCCCATCGTCGTCAAGTCCCCATCCAATCCGACGCGGATCGATTACTTGGCAGCTCAACATCGGACGCGACCCACAGGATGTCGCTGCGCGCGCTGCGACAACTCCACAGGTTATCCGTCGATACTACGACCGTCCAGACCTTGATGCGGAACTTCGTCGCCGGATTACCGAATTCGACAGAATTGATATTTGTGAACACGCTGACCCGACCGACGTAGACGAGGATCTCAACTGATGCGACGACCTGAAGAAATCAAGGGGGTGATTGCGAGATTTGAGAAGTTGGAATCCCTCCGTCCCCATCTCCACTGCATTTTACCGCTGAGAGTCCCGAACACACTACCGATAGAGCCTAACTTATAAATTCTTTCTGGGGTATCACCCGTGTCGACGAGAGCCTTGATGGCTACTTTGTGGATTACCCGGACAAGTGAGCTGATAAAACGCATTTCGAACACACACGGATTGATGACGATGAACTGAGCCAGATCATGACTCACTTCGAGTGACTTCTAATCAGTAGTGCTGAATCGACGTGAACATAACAGCCTTGGAGTATGCTACCGAGATACAGCTATGGAACTGACTGTACACGGGCCACTTCGAGGAATCACCGGGTCGAAAACGGTCTCACTACCCGACGTTGATCACCACGAATCTGTTCAGAACGTCCTCGAACGGTTTGTTGAGCAGTATCCAGGAGCCCGATCCCACCTGTTCAACGAGGCGGGAACACTCCGGGCCAGTGTTCGCGTCCTCCTCGACGGCGAGCGTGCTGAGGCCGACACATCTTGCCCCCCAACTGCCGACGTGACTCTCATTCCGGCTGCCCAAGGCGGATAGTCTTCGCGTGGATAAGCAACGATTCGATTCTTAAAGATCGTAGTGATCTCGGACAACCGAATCCAGGCCGATCTCTTCGAGTAGATCGGTTGGGACGAGCATCGAGAGCTGTACCACACCCGGCAGGCGGGCGATTTCGACGCCACCGGTAAACGTACAGCGGGCCCGAACCTCGCTTTCGGTCATCCCGAGCAGCGAGCCAGCCCGGTCAAAAGCGTTGTCGGTCGCGGCGTTGATCGTCGCTCCCGATCCGATGAATTGGAGCGGCATCGCGTCGGCAACCGTGTCGACATCGTACTGGGCGGCAAGTTCGTTTCCTGCCTCGCGCTCCTCGTCGGTGTAGGGGTTGGCAATATCCGGGAGATCAGATTCGTTCGGCAGGAGAAGCGGCCCGTCCAGCTCGACGTTTTTGATGACCTCGACTTCGAGTTCTGTCGTCCCACTCACATCGGTTGTGTGCAGTGAGAGTTCCCCATCGCCCTGATTGGCGTGGAGGTCCCCGACGTAGAGGCCCCCGCCATCGACTCTGACGGGACAGATGAGCGTCGCGCCGGGTCGCACGTCGTTTGAGTCCATGTGGCCGTCAGTCCGGGCCTCCAACTCGCTTTCGTCGTCAATCCCCCAATCATGCTCGGCCCCGATGAGGAACTGACCGAAATCACCGGCGTTGTGTGAGTCCGGGAGTTCGACCGCTGGCGTGGTGCCAATGTTTCCGATGAAGGGGGCAAGGTGGCCAAGGGTACCTGGAATCTGGTCAGGTTTATAAAGCAAGATCGGGTGCTGCCGGGAGTTTTCGGGGAGGGCCATGTTTTCGGCAGCGTTCTGGGCGAGCTGTTCGGCTCCCTCCGGGCCGACAGTCAGCCCGACTGTTCGATCCTCATCGAAGACGACGGTGTAGCCGTGCTCGAAGCCGAACGACGAGGCGTTGGCCCCACACTCCGCACACCGAATCGCGTCCTCCCCGGTTCCCTCGACAACCGTTTCGGGCCACTCGGTTCCGCAGTCGGGGCATCGGTGGTCGATGAATGGGTCGTCGCCGAAGGCTTCGTCGCGCTCGGCCATGCTGCCGGTGCTGGTGGCGACGCTCGTCACCTGGACGTCTTTGATTCGGACGACGAGTGCGTCGCCGACTTCGGCGTTTTCGACACGGATCGGCCGGGTAACCTCGTGGCCACCACGGAAGGAGGGCGTGATCATCGGCCCCCAACACCCGGCTGGGGTGTGGGTTCGAACGGTACCGCCGTCGGCAACGGTGCCCGCCCACTCTTGATCGGGGCCGACCAGACCGAGGGTAAACTGGTCGACGTCGAGTTCCTGTTGGATCTGTTGGGACATCTCTTGTGAGTATGTGACCAATTCGCATAAGCAATGTGTGGGCTAAACTGACGTTTGCTCCGTGTCGGCTGGTGGCTCGTCGCTCCAGGAGGTGTCCCTGAGAAATGCCGATATCATCGACTGGATGACGTCGATTACTCGGTGTGGTGGAGTCCCCGAAACGCTTCGCTCATTTCGCTGTCGGGGAACCGGTCGACAGTCTCGGTGATTTCGGTTTCGATCTCGGAGATGCGTGTTTCCAGTTGGTCGAACCGCTCGCTGTCGATCTCTTCGCGGGAGAACTCGGCCACAAGGGCCGCCCGCTTTTTGCGTTTCTCGTAGTACTCGAAGACGAGGTCCTCGTAGGCCTCGATCAGGAACGCCTGCTCGACAGCGTCAAGGATTTCATCCCGGGAGATCGGCTTTTTCAGGTAGCCCTCACAGGGCATCTCGATGATGTCGGTATCGAGGTCGACCGCCGTCACCATGATGACCTAGCAGTCGACCTCCCACTCCTGGATGTGGTCGAGCAGTTCATCGCCCGACATTTCAGGAAGGCGGCGATCCAACAGGACGAGATCGATCTCCTGGGTCAACTCGACGAGTGCCTCGCCGCTGATCGTCGCGATGCGTGTCTCGTAGCGGTCGGCCAGATACTGTGAGTAGAGCTCGCCGAGGGAGTCCTCGTCGTCGACGATGAGGACCGTCCGGTCTCCATCATCATTCAGTATCGGAGAAGTCACAGCCGCAAACGAAATTATTTCGCCGCGTTGGTGAGCCGAACCGGGGGGTCCGGATAATTGCCGTGATGGAGGGGAAATGAATGGGCAGTCAACACTGCCCGACTGTCGATCAGATCACGCCCAGCGATGCTGCAACCGCAATCGCCAGCAGCAGCCCGATCAGGATTGCAACGATCGGACCGGCACCGATTCCACCCGTTCCATCACTGGCTGCACTAGCATCGGATTCAGGGGTTTCGGTGGCAGAGTCCGGCGTCTCAGCGGAGCTATCGGCCGAATCGGCGGCTGCAGTCTCCGTGTCGTCCACGACGGTATCGTCACTGGTGTCGGCTGTGTCGCCTGCCTCGAAGTCATCCCCGTAGGTGGCGCGCGTGTCTCTGACGAGCGTCACGCGTGCGCCGACCTGGTCGGCGATCTCGGCGTTGGTCAACTCGGCGTTCGCCTGGACAGCGTCGAGGATCTCGCGCTGTCGGTCGCTGGGTTCGCCAGTTGTCTCCGTCCTGGAGGGTTCGGTTTCGGCGCTCTCTTGGGAATCCTCAGCGAGGTCGACGGCATCCTCGTAGGTCGCTCGCGTGTCCCGGACGAGCGTGAGCCGCGAGCCGGTCCGGTCGGCGATCTCGTCGTTCGTGAGCTCCGGATGTTCCAGTGCGGTTTCGAGAATCTCCTGTTCCGCCTCGGAGAGCAGATCGGAGGCCGTCGTCTCCGGCATCTCGATCGCCTCTTCGGTGGGCGTGGTCTCATCGACACTGTCTGACTCCGACTCGGAGTCGTCAGTGTCGGCTTCGAGATCCTTGTCCCACGGTTTGTCGTCGTACTCGTAGTCGTAGAGCGTATCCCGGACGAGCGTGATGCGTGCGCCGGTTTGGGCGGCAATCTCGCCGTTGGTCAACTCGGGGTCCGACAGTGTGGCTTCGAGGATTTCGATCTGGGCCCCGGAGAACGCCGTCGGTGTCGACAGCAGACAGAACGTCGGTATCGTCTCCCGATGCCGCCGGTTCGTCCGCTGATTGGTCGGCGACGGATTCGTCGTCGGACTCGTGGTGGCGGATCGTATCCCGGACGAGTGTGATTCGCGTGCCCGTCTCCTCGGCGATCTCCGCGTTGGTCATCCCGGGGTTCGCCTGTGCGGTTTCGAGAATTCCGAGCTGTGTCTCGGAGAACGCCTCGGAGTCGATCGCGTCGGCTGATCCGGTATCACTGTGTGTACTTCCTTCAGTGACGTCCGCACCGTCGTCGCCCTCGAACTCGCTTCGCGTGTCTCGGACGAGCGTGATGCGTGCGCCGGTCTTCTCGGCAATCTCCGCGTTCGTCATTTCGGGATCGTCCGCTGCAAGCTCCAGGATCGCAGCCTGCGTCTCCGTGGGCTCGGCGTCTTCGGTCGACGACGGGTCGCTACTATCGTCGGTGCCCTCGTCTGCGGAGTCGGTTGACGTGTCGATGGCGTCTTCGTACTCCTCACGGGTGTCTCTGACGAGCGCGACCCGTGCGCCGGTCTCCGCGGCGATCTCCGCATTCAGCATGGTGGGATCGCTCGCTACGAGGTCAAGAATATCGGCCTGTGTCTCGCTGAGCTCCGCGTCGTCGACCGCGGCTGGCGTCTCGTCGCTCTCCTCGGCGACGTCTTCCGCAAGTTCGACCTCATCTTCGTAGTTGGCGCGTGTGTCTCTGACCAGCGTGAGCCGAGTCCCGGTTTTCTCGGCGATTTCCGCGTTTGATAGGTCGGGATTCTGTAATGCCGTTTCCAGAATCTCCCGCTCCGTCTCGGAAAATATCACTGAATCTGTTGCTTTGGGCATTAGTTCGTCCTCCTGGAAACACTTGCTGTGATCGCAACTGGTTGGCTGCCGATACCCCTACTGGCGGATTCTCCCCCATCGAACCCTCTCATCATACGGTACGTTCACTCTAACCTACAGTAATTAATCTACCCCTTCATACACGGTTTTGCCCACAGATACAGTCGGATACGCGATAGAACCGGGGATTCAATTCAACAATTGACATTTATATGGGGTGTCGGACGGGAACGAAGCGTGAGTCAAGTAAGTCCCGTGTAAGCGGACACACACCACGTTTCCGATGAAATACATGATGGGTTAGGTGGCACTCACACCGTGTTTCCGATGAAACAATTGACTGTGTGGTCACACCGCGTTTCCAGTGAAACAATTGCCTGTGACGATGGTACCCACACCGTGTTTCCGGTGAAACACAGTTATATATCCAATTTTGAAGGTTCCAATGTTGAATACGGTTCCAATGTTGAAGACGGGTTTCGTCGGCTGTTGATTGTCATACGAATGGCAATCATATAAATGGTCATTATGTAGGTAATCATCGAGGAAGTATCTACACAATATAGCTGTTGGGTATACAGAGTGGTTAGCGGTTGGGTATACAGAGTGGTCGGGGATACACTATTGTTCGACGCCACATGCCAGTCGTCCCAACGATCTTCACTGCCGCTACGTTGACGGTGTTTGCTCCCCCGCACACACACCTCGTTTCCGGTGAAACGGGCCACAGAGGTTGCTGTGCATCCAAACACACCCATTAGAACACCTCCCTTTTTGCCGGTTTAAATATTAGGGGAGAGACACATTAATTTAATTGTATAGGTATTTTTATATAGCATACTAGCGAACAGCTCACTAAACTACTCGCAAGCAATAATAAAGTACTACTCGACTTGTGTCGAGTTGAAATGATTCTTGTTTATGCTCGGTTCTATCGTGATCCTGTCGTGTGTGTTCGTAGTCGATGACCGATAGCGTCGGTAGTGGTTTCGGGAGTATTCTCACCTGAAAGTAGGCTAGAGCACCACACTCCCGATCGGCTACTGGTGACGGCTGACTACCGACCGACCACGGTTTCAGTTCGACCCCCACCCTCGAACCGGGTTTCACCGGAAACGAGGTGTGTGTGTCTCGACACTCAAAGGGAAACCCATTTCACCGGAAACGTGGTGTCTTGGGGTATGTCTGAGACTGCGGACGATCTTTTTACCCGTGAGGACCCGATTTTTGCCACCAAGGAGCTGTTGGAGATCAGCCACCTCCCGGGTGAGGGGCGAATCGTCGGCCGCGACGACGAGATCTCCCAACTCGCGACGGCAGTCAACCCCGCGATCTTCGGTCAGAGTCCGAGCAACGTGCTGATCTACGGCAAGACTGGGACCGGCAAGTCGCTCTGTGCGAAATACGTCTCTCGCCGACTCATCGAGACCGCCAGCGACGAGGGTGTCACTGCGACGTTCGCTTACGTCGACTGCGCCCAGGATACCACCGAAACCCAGGCCGTCCAAACGATCGCCGACAGCGTCAACGAGGTCGCCGAAACCGAGATCAATATTCCGGATAAGGGCCTGAGCACCTCCACCTACTACAAGCGACTCTGGCGCATCCTCGACGAGCGCTTCGATGTCGTTGTCATCATCCTCGACGAGATCGACAAGCTCAGCGACGACGACATCCTCATGCAACTCTCGCGTGCGGGCGAGGCGGGCAAGATTACCGACTGCAAACTCGGCGTGCTGGGGATCAGCAACAAGATCCAGTACAAGGATCGGATGGACGAGCGCGTCAAATCCAGTCTCTGTGAGCGGGAGTTCGTCTTTCCGCCGTACGACGCCAACCAGCTCCGGAACATCATGGAAGCCCGGAGCGACGCCTTCCGGGACGGTGTCCTAGAGGCCTCCACAATTCCTCGGGCCGCCGCACTCGCCGCCCGCGAACACGGCGACGCGCGCAAGGCGATCGATATCCTACGGTACGCGGGCGAGATCGCCCAGTCGAACGGGTCGACGACTGTCAGAGAGCAGTTCGTCACTCAGGCCCGCCAGCGCGCCGAAACCGACCGGTTCCGCGAGCTGATCCGCGGCTCGACGCCGCACTCGCGGTACGTCCTCCAGGCGCTTGCGGTCCTCTCGCTGTCGAACGACGGACAGGAGGGCTTCCGTACGAGCCGGGTGTACGACATTTACGAAAACATTTGTCGCCAGGAAGGCTCCGATAGTCTCTCACTCCGCCGTGTCCGGGACCTGCTCAAGGAACACGCCTTCTTGGATATTATCGAACAGTCAAAACACAGCGGTGGCAGTGCCGAGGGGAGCTACACCAACCACCAACTGCTCGAAGACCCGGAAGTGGTCAAAGACGTGCTCACCGAAAACAGCTCCTCGTAAGCGGCCAGCCAACGCACGTGGCGCAGCCGACGCCCATAGCTATCGAGTCGACTCACGAGGCAGGAATCCGCCCCGGTGTGGGGGCGATACCTGTCACACCGACCGCGAGGGTCGACGCCTCAGCCCAGCAGGCCGAGGTCTTCGATCCGTTCGACGATCTGCTCGACGGCGGCAGTCGCGTCTTGGGTCTGTTTCCCGCCGGTGATGACGATTTTCCCGCTGCCGAACAGCAGGATGACGACCCCCGGCTCGTCCATCCGGTAGACGAGGCCAGGGAACTGTTCGGGTTCGTACTCGACGTCTTCGAGTCCGAGGCCGATCGCCAGCGCGTTGAGATTGAGGTTGTGACCCAGATCGGCGCTCGAAACGATGTTCTGGACCGTGATTTCAGGATCCTCTTCGACCGGGATCGACAGTCCACGGAGCTTCTCGAAGATGATGCCGAGTGCTTCGTGGACGTCGTCGATACTCTTGGCACCGGTACAGACGATCTTCCCCGACCGGAAGATCAGGGCGGCGGCCTTCGGTTCCTGTGTTCGGTAGACGAGTCCAGGGAAGTTATCGGGGTTGAAATCCGCTCCTGGAAGGTCCTCGGCGAGAGCTTCGAGATCGAGCTCCTGACCGATTCCTGTCGATGCGACCACGTTCTGGATTTCGATGGAGTCTGCCGGCGCTGTCATCTATACTTCCTTATATACGATCCTCCCTTATAAACCGACCCGTTATAAACTACTTTCGCCGGTTTTATATGCTCGACTCGCTGGTCGTCCGACTAAAACCCACATACCCGGCGTCTTCCATCGGTTTTCATTGATCTATCTCCTCTGAGATGGTCGATCGAACCGGTTTTTGTATGTATCGGTCCGTCTCGGTAGTGCCTATTCGGACGTGATTGTTGTATGGATGTCGACGAGCCCGCATCGCGCACGTGTGCGATGTTGGAACTCTCTCAGTGTGACGTCGGCTGCGTCAGACTCGGAGACACGCTCCCAGGAGCTTGCTGCCAGCTCCCTGCTTCCCGAGACGAACGACTGTCGGGTGTGCGTCGGTCCTCAAAATACCCTACACACGCGCACGTATGAAAAACACCGCAAAGGTGGAGCTGAAGCGATCCGAAACCCGGAGTCGACTAATCTGCTCCGATAGATTGTTGTCGCCGTATCGAAATATGTGACAATCTCCACACGGCATGAAACCGCATGACGTGGCGGCTCTCGTTCGACGGGGTTAAGTATT
>Ga0065698_103452_pt1 | contig 13216 bp, 23 predicted proteins | sample AntLakMe24m_30um_FD_59087 | JGI IMG/M metagenome (GOLD analysis project Ga0065698, IMG submission 59087) | Hypersaline microbial communities from Antarctic Deep Lake - 24m 3.0um v2 (version 3) | ecosystem: Environmental > Aquatic > Non-marine Saline and Alkaline > Hypersaline | place: Deep Lake... | reverse complement strand
TATTGTCCGCTTGACCCGCGCCTGAAGACGCGGGTATGCGCTCGCACTATGTATCATTCACACAGGAATACACACGATTAACAGCGTGAGATAGATTGTGTTTTGTAATTGACCATTTTGTAATATGTAGATTAGTAAATCGTGTAATCATTGCGTTCATTCGAACTTTATTACTATTTTTGAAGTCAATTGTGCGGGTCATTTCAATTATATATTATACTTCAAACCATAAAAACATTAGGTATATATGTTATCACATATTATGATAAATAGTATATATCTTATTTACTCCATAAAGATTATATAAATACACATCATTATAAATAATATGAAAAGATTAATCCAAAGAGTAGATTATACTACAGTTTTACCATATGACGGGGAAGGCTTCGATTATTTGGATGGAGATATGGAATTTGATTCGGATAATAATCCACATATTCATCTAGAATTATACTTAACGGATTCTGCAAAAGCATATATACCAAATACTTTAATAGACCCATTATCATTTGTTAATGATAAAGTTGTATCTTCCGTGGATGTTGCTATATATTCTGATTGTATTGAAATACATTATCCATATGTACCGACAGAAGAATGGTTATTAACAGCAAATAAAAATATTATAATCGCATTAGAAAATACATTTGATAAGTTTTCATGTGAATTTAATATTTCTGAATTGGACGATAAATCTAAATTTAGATATAATAGTCCACATCCACATCTAAATCCACATAATATATTAACGCTATTTAATGAATCATTGTATGATTTTGATATGGATACATATTCTACAGATAAATTAGATGATATTGGTGTAGATAGTGATGAAAGTACAGAAGTATATTTCTTAAAAGATGCATTTAATAATTCTGTCGGTATTTATTATATTCCTGATTATGATTTATTCCATTTTGATACGAAATCACATGGAAAGAGTACGGAAGAATTCCGTCAAATATTTGAAAAGATGATATATGACATTTTAGCTACGCAGTCACCATTGGAATATTTTATAAATCCACGTTCAAAAGTTATCGATACAGGAGCATTAGTTCCATGGTTATATTGGCATGGTTATCCTGCTGTTGAATTCTGGAATTATATACAAGAATATCTTTGTTTAGAAGAAGATGAATCATACTATCAAGATAAATGTTTTAATTATGTTCGAGAACATACAGAAAATGTTACGACATTACATCTAAAAAGAATTGAAGCAGATTTACTAGATATATTGTCATATGAATATCCAATATATAATATAAATCGTAAATCTGTCGTTGAGAAACTAAGTTCTGAATATAATAAAGATGTTGATAAGATACTTTGGGAAAATGGACCGGGTTTTAGAGATACCCTTAACAGTTTTGCAAATGAAAACATTCCTCATTCTGCTTTTTCATATGACCAAGATATAGGTTATAAAGGAGATATATTATACTATGAAGCACAGAATCTACCTGTTAAAATAGCTGTACAATTAAAAAGATATAAGTCTGTATTACCCACAGATGAAACGCTTGATATAAAGAAATCATTAGAAGTTTCACCCTTTGGATGGTATGCGAAATTAATTGGGATTAAAAAGTTAGATTCAGATATATCTCAAGCTGAGATTGAATCCTATATTAAACCAGACGGTTATTATTTAATGTACAACTCTGTATTCAAAGATGCTTCTCAGCTTCTTTATAGAGAACTTGATGAAGAACTTGATATCATATATAATGACCCAGACACAAGTGCTTGGGATTAGTTGGATTTGAAAGTATATATTTAATCTTTTATTTGAAAATCATACACGGGATTTTCTGGAGCATAGTATATCTTTAAAATACATTCTTTAACATTATCTTTTGAATTATTTTTTGATTCTAAGTTCATAGTTGTTGAACCGTTTTTATAATTTTTAGGACCCATAATCGTCGCAACGTCATTTATTAATGTGTTTTTAATTTCAGAATAATCATCTTGAGCTTCTGGAGAAAGCGTAATATTAAGAAGCTGATAATATGACCTAATATTGTATTTGTCATATGTAGAATCTTGATTTGTATCTTTTATTCCATTTATTGTGCAAACATTATCTACTATATAATGATTACGGATGTATTTAATATATGTGTGAAAATAATTCTCCATCTCAGTTATTCTTTCTTTATTTTTATTCATTATATCATGAATTGGATTAGTACCCTATTAATATTAATGCTGAAAATAACTCGTTTCTATTTCATGATTGTAATTCTTCGTGTATTTTATTGACGAATTGAGGTGTCGTTCTAGAACTAGATTTTATTGCACTTTCAATACATCTGGTACAAAAACTTTCAGATATATCTTTGACCATATATTCTTCTGGACGTTGTTTAATTACGCCATTTACTTTTGTGGTACACCATGCTGTATGCGGGTAACTTTTTGATAAATCTCTATCCATAATCGGCACAGTATCATCTATTTCACTATTATTTTGGTTATCTATTTGACTTGGCCATATTATATGTATTTTGCTACCCNAAGCATCTTTTTTTATTAAGAATATTTGCGTCATATATTTATACTTATAATTATACTTGAAAGGTCTTTAGTTTATACATTATACTATGATGAATCATTATTTAAAAATAATATAGATATAAACAATATTATTTTAAATTAATTAATTTTCCAATATATTAGTTATGGAATCAAATACATCCAAATATATTTATAACTCAATATTAATTATTAATACCTATATTAAACAACAAAATCAAAATATCATCCGTACATAATTATAGTTCTGAATTTATATTGTACTTTGGACTATGGATATTACTTGGCTGTCATAATCTTCTTCAAAGACATTTGGTGCAAGTTTCAATCGAAGCCGTGGTCGTCCGACATCAATGGGAACTTTTTCTGTGTCAATATATCCATTATCTTCAAGTCTTGTTTTTGTTCTTGAGAATTTTGCTTTGCTTGCCAATCCACAATCTTCACCCCATTTACTGACATCATAAAGGAGAATATTGTGTTTTGATGCAACAAGAAGTGCGGTAGCAACTTCATCCATTCCATCATCACTAGTTCGACTGTTTTCCATACCCTCAATGATGTTTTGATAATCCTCTGCAACTTCATCACCAAGTTCATCCCTCATAGTTGCGTAGATTTTTCTAAGAGATGGTGTACGAATATTGAATTCGGATGAATTCTCCCAGATGGATTCTATTGTGGATTTCGATATCTCGTGTATACTCTTGACCTTCCGTAATTACAAGCGTTCCATTTAGGTCTACAATACATCGAATATCACCACCTATAGCAATTACGGACCCGTTTATTGCCTCTGTGGATGTTCTAAGAGTTAAATCGCCGGANTCGATAAGTTCAGACGCTTTTGATGCCGGTAAGAATTCACGCATAACAGATTTCACCGTATCTTCATTCGCTGCCATTCGTATATTACCAACATTTGCACCATCCGAAATCTTATCAATAACAGACTTTACGAAGTTTTCTGATGGGTTAATAATAACGCTATTTTTTTCATCCACGAGGATATTTTGAGTCAGTTCTTCTTGTACGCGTTCGGAGGTAGTTTCTGACATCGCAATAAAACATATTATGGAACAACATTTAAATTTTACGATTAGGGACGCGTTTTGTTAAGATATATTTCCTTATAATATCTAAAATTAGAGTAATATTTGCTATTTATATATTAAATATAAATCATATATTGGAAAATAATTAGGATGCTAAACATGTGTAACTGTAAATTTGTAAAAGAGTATAAGATAAGTTTTTAAATACGAACACATTATATTCAACATATCTCACTAACAGTGTTGTTAGTGGGGTTCTGTTACCGAAGCCCTAAAGTAGGGTCAAAACGAGCNAAAAGACCGAAGTTATACAAGTTAACTTTACGTTGTTGTAAAGTATAGTTGTATATAAAGGGTTCTCTACGGTTGAGTCTATTTTTAAAACAACGTAAAACAACGTTTAATCCTACGTCCGGTCCAATATTCTCACTAACAACACTGTAACTTAGATTATTTGATATTTAATAGTATGATATTTATTTGGATAATTTGAACGCGTTAATTATTATCATTCATCAATTAACCATAATTATATAATGTATCCATATATCTATAATTATATATGTCGTTAGATATAGAATCAATTAAAAAAATTGGGAATGATGCTCGACTAGATATAAAAGAACCGTTAGGATACTGTTATCCGGCATCTGATTATATTGTTAAAAAATTGAAGCACAAATATAACCTTACGGATAATGAAGTATCTATTAAAGAAGTTCGCGTTGGAAAATCAGGAACAATTAGACATTATGTTGTAAAATTACATGCACATTGTGTATCAGAATATAACTCTGAGAATTGTAATATCGGTTCTATTTTAATTGATGTAACACTTGACCAATACTGTGATTCAAATTATGATGCTGGGGATGTTCGCACATCGTTCGGACCACAAAATTCAATCAATGATATAAATATATATGAATGTGGGAATACACCATATAATAATATCTAATAGATTTTATCCGTATAGTCTTCAGGTAGACTCGTACGTGGAACGACGACCTGAAATCCAAATTGGTTGTCATTATCATAAAAAATCTTGGCTTCATCTTCTCCAAGACCAGTCATATAGTTGATAAGATTTCTAAATTCCATAGAATCAATATCAATCGTGATATTTTCATTTGGCATTATAATAAATTCTACCTTGTCTTCTAATTCATTCAGTTCAACAGTCCAATTTTCACCAAATGTTTCCTGAAATCCTGATTTCCTAGCCCAAAGTGTCATACTAATATATTCCGTCTAATATAACATATACATTTCGATTTTATATTCATATATTCCGCAATAATGCTTAAATACATTTGAGATATATCTTAACCGTGATTGAATCATTCAAAATAGGTGACAATGTTCGGGTTGACTATATGTCTTCTAGGTCAAATAATATTGTATCTCGGACGGGAAGAATAATTCAAGAGCCATCTGATAATAAGAGTGTTATATTTGTATCTACGGGAGATAACCAATTAACAGGAATTCATTCTGGAAAAGTATTTAGTGTAACGATTGATACAGATAAACATAAAGTACTAAATAATACGTTCGTAGGAAAACTAGAATCAATTGCTAAGTTTTAATTTTGATATATCTATATTTATTTTTTTATTATCTATATTAGCAAAAAATCTAATCGATTTTTCAGGTAATTCATAATCATTACGTACTAATTCTTTTTTAATGAATGTTCTTGCACCGTTATTATGGTATGTAATGGTTGCGACAAATGATTCAAATTCTAATTCATGGATAACATATAACGAAATGGGAACCACCCAAGGTAATGCTGGACAACCTGATGGACGATTAAATAAGACGCGATTAGGTTCAAGACATGACGGTAATTTTAGGATTAGTGATACAACTATATTTGAATATGGTAGATATAATATAGAATTATCTCCAGAAGATATGGAAAAAATTGTAGAATATGCTAAATTGGAATACGGTTTTACTTTTTAATTTTTACGGAATATATACATACCTGTGTGTGCCGATTCACAAGAATAAACAGGTAATTGTTCTTCAAGAGTCCAATTATCGATTAATTTCTTGAAGAAAAATGGCGTTGCATTTGGACTTGGATACCATGATGCGATTAATATAAGTCTTTGAGATGGATTCATTAAGTCTAATACTTCTTCTGTCCAAGGTAAACCCTCTGGGTGACAGAATAAAATATTATGATTGGGATAATCTGGAATAATAGTATGTTTCCCTTCTTCAACGTCACACCAAATTGTCGTAGGAAATTCTTCATCTATTTCTGTAACAGGATATGAATCTACGTTAATATTATATGCTTTATGTTTTGGATGTAAATCTGTTGGATTACATGAACCTCCATTTGTGTTAATTACGTGAGACCAATATCCTGAACCAGAACCGATTTCTAATATATCACCATTATTAATAAGATATTTAATAGATTCATCTGAAGGAATATACTCTGGATAAGTTGACAGGAGATTATTATTTGAGTGAGATTCCCATCCATTTTGATTCCATTCTAGATTTTCTATATAATCATCTAAAGCAGGATTATAATATGTATTATTTTCCGTATTCAAGCTTACATTTTCAGGCACATATTTATTCCATTCTAATACTTTTTTCAATTTTTCTAACGTATCTACTAAAGATTCCATAAAAATAAAAGATACTACACGCTAATAAGTACTTTGATTACAGTTCGTCTACAATACTATAATCAGCGTATTTTTCGATAGACAAATCATCTTCGGTAATAGTACATAGAACAAGTCCATTACCACTACCAGCATCACGTTCTGCGGCTGCCTGAATCGCTTGTCCAGCTAATGCTCGTGCTTCTTCATTCGTAATTTCATCATAGTATTCATCTTCAAGCTTACCATGAGCAACCATCATACCACTACCAGTGACGGCATAATCATCTTCAATACATCCGCCAGCCGGGTCAATTGTGAATACATGGCTGCCCGTATCATCTACACCACCGATAATCGGATTAATCGCACGGAAAGGCCCACGTCGGGCAAGACCACGAGCGACACTTGCGATTGAGGATACGCTCATCTGTTCACGACGACGTGCTTCATAAAGGGATGCTTCGGCTCTCATCTGTTTAATAAAGTCTTGAGCGCCACCTACACTACCAACAAGAGTCATTCCAGTCTGAGGCTGAATCTGTTCAACCTTTACAATATCCTTGCTGGAAACAAACTTACCTCCAAGACTTGCACGTCTATCTGTCGCAATTACAACGCCATCCGTAGTTGTAATTCCAATCGTAGTCGTTCCTGTTTTTGCAACAGTATCTTCATCATTGTCCGAATAATTGTTCGTATCTGGTGCAATCTCTGATTCGTATGGGTCTAGGTTAGTATTTCTCATATATTATTCCTCACAATATTCTGCAAGTTCTTCATTTGTCATTTGGTTAAACGGTTCATCTTCAGAAATAACAGCAACATCTAGCGTTTCACTAGTAACGCCACCTTCCGAAAATTCATTAAGTGCATCCGCAGCGAGAGCAATTGCATCATCTGTTGAAAGATGTTCCGTGTATTCATCTTCGAAATAATTCATAATCTTTTGCCGATTACGACCTTCTGCAACGGCTCGATATTCTGTTGGGGTTCCACCGGGTTCAATTTCAAAGATACGTGGTCCTGTCTTATCTACACCTGCGATAATTAGACTTGCTCCATATGGACGCCGACCTCCAACTTGTGTAGAATCCTGAAGGTGGTCTGCAATTTTCTGTGATACAACATTAACAGGAGCCAAATCATCATATCGAAGTTGTTCTTGTTGTGTAATAAGTCGAACTTGGTCAACAAGACGACGACCATCAGGAGTATAACCCGCACTAACAGCACCAATATCGTCTTCAATCTTATGGACCTTCTCAATACTTTCTGTAACTACCAACGGGGATGTCTCAGCAGACTTTGATGCGATTACAACACTATCTTCCGTTCGGATACCTACGCCCGGTGCGCCACGTTTCACGGCTTCGCGTGCGTATTCAACTTGATACAATCGACCCTCTGGTGAAAAAACGCTAACACCACGGTCATATGCTTGCTGATTATCGTTATCTAACATTGTATGCATACCTTAGTCTATACACTAATATATATTTGGATTTGTAGTTGTACTATAAACAAAAATATATAAAATATACGTTTACGTGTGTACGTTAGTATCTAATCTTGAAGGTGCGCAACAGTCCGTCCAAGTTCTGTACACTCTTTACAAATTTCACACTTTGCTCCGTTGTCTAATTCTTCCATTGTAAATTGCTCTCGGCATTCTTCGCAATATTCTTTTCTTAATTCAAGAACAGCTTCGTGGATGTCCATATATTATATGTATTTTATACATATATTAGTATTTCTATTATGTTTGTTTTATATACGGCGACTATGTATACGACTAACACGTAAAACTTAAGTAGTACACGAATATAGTATAATATAGACTGAATCAGAATAGTGTTGTCGAATACACTTTGTTGTAGTAGGTTATAGAAAACTAGAATAACTATGTATAGTAAAATTATAGACGAAGACGATAATGTCACGATTGAGAATGTTGATTTGGAAGACTCAAGCAAAGGAAAACTTATTAATGTTGTTCAGAAACTACGTCAGCGACGTACAGATTTGAATCAGCTTGCTTCCGAATGGGCATCGAAACGTAACGAATTGAATAGTGAAGTTAAAGAAATTACGACCACAGCAAAAGAGCATAAGGAAAACCGGGACTCTCTTAATGAACAAGTTCAGCATCATAAGTCTCAGCGAGATGAACTTAATGAAAAAGCATCTGAGCTTAAGCAAACTATTAAGAAACTTAATTCTCAGTATGTAGATGAATCACAGATTGATGCACTTGAAGATGATATTGACGACCTAACCATGCGCCATCAGACCGAGGTTCTTGATGTGGAAGATGAACGAGAACTTGTTACTAAGATTGATGAGAAACGTGACAAACTTGAATCTTATAAGGAGCTATACGAACAATCACAGCAAGTTGATGAAATGGAGGAAGAACTTTCTGAGGTTCGTGAACAAGCAACAGAACACCATGAGAGTATGCTAGAAGTAGCTGAAGAAGCACAGAAGAATCACGAAGATATGGTTTCTCTATTCCAAGAGGCTGATGAACTTCGAGAAGAAGCTGATGATGCTCATGAAGCATTCATTGCAGCACAAGAAGAAGCTGATACTCACCACGAACGTGTTGAGACTGTTCAAGATAAGATTGATGATATGCCTGATGATTATGAAGAATCTACGGCATCTGAACAGAATGAACAAAATGATGTTAATGAAGAAGCAAGTGATAGTCTCGTTGAACGATTCCAAGCGGGCGAATCTCTCACTAATGACGACCTTCAACAGATTAGTAACGAATAATTAATTCGAATTAAGTAGAACACGTTTTTTGTATTATAAAAAATTAATTAGATAATTCTTTTTTATTCAATAAAATAATATCATCTAGATTTCCATCTGTGAATCTAACTTCATAGGACCAATAGATATTCTCATAATCATCTATGTTTTTTGTTGAAGAATGAATTTCAAAAGACCCATGCTGATTATGGTCTGTCCACCATTCTTCATCTACAACTCGTTTCCATGAATCCATAGGTGCCAATTTTGAATCAGATTCTTCCCATTCTTCCCATGAATCATATCCGTTCTCTTTAGCCATTTCTTTTATTTCTTCATCTGTCATATCTCGATATGACTTTTCTTTCTTAGTTAACCGCCCATCATTTGTTATTTTAAATAAATTCATCAATGGATGGCCACCAATAGTTTTACTTTGCCACACCACATTCTGAGGTTCACTGGAGAATTCAGGAAGTTCTATTTTATCACCTAAAATAACTGTATCAAATAATCCCATATAATAGCTATATGTTCTAAATCATATAAATTTTACTACAAAATTATATACCGTATATTTATATGATTTAGATTATAATAAATAGATAATGGATGAGAATATATTGTCAAGTAAAGAATCACAAATTTGGTATGATTGTTTTAAACAGTCAGAAATTATCAAGAAATTATTTAAACAATCTGATATTGAAGAATCTATTAATCAGTTAAATCAAGATAGAGTTGTAAAAAATAATGATAGTAAAGTAACGGTATACTTTACATATAATAAAGATGAATCGGATTCAATCTATGTTAGTGCAGAGTTTAATTATAACACAAAAGAATTAATACGAGCAGAAATTGATGATTCATATATTTCGGGACCTCTTGCTGGTCACGGTATAAGATGGACTTATGATGATGGGGAATTCACACGTAATGAATGGATATCGTGAGATATAATTTAATTCACTTCTGTAATATGATTAAGTGTATTTTCAGGTTCACCCTGCCATAAATTAATTAATTCTTTAGATTCTTGTATTATCTCATTTTTAGACATATCTTCATCTTCGAAATAATCGAAATGCTCCCAAACAATATCACTTTCATCTAGATAATATAATTTTACTACCTTTTTAGAATTTTTAACGCCATATTTTAGCTTATATCTTGAATTAGAATTATATCTGAATATCATGTCAGGAATTTTCTTCATAATATATAATATAGTATAAATTGAAACGGTATAAATGTTTACTTGTATCTGAATATCTGAAAAACAAAAAGTAATTCGCAAAAATATTTATTATCTTAAATCAAAATCATAAGATTTAATATACTAAATCCTATATAATTATATATGGACCTAAATACAAGCAAAATTCCGAACGAAAAAAGTTTAATTCAGGATATTCGTGGAGATATTACCCTAAACAAGGTGTTATTGTTTGTATTTTCATTATTCGTAATTGCTTCTCTAGCTGATGTTTTGACTACGTATATTGGTCTTACATCAGGATTCGTAGAACAAACAGAATTTGTTCGTATATTATGGATTCAATTTGGATTATTTGGATTAATCCTAACAAAAGTAATTTCTATTGTTGCACTTACACTAATTAGTGCACCATTTTATATTTTTGAGAAAAAACTTACAAAATTGTTCGCATCTACGCTATATATGATGGGGACGATTTTATTCGGATATGCAGCCATCCATAATCTAATCCTACTCGGTTATATATAATTATAATCGTAAAGTTTATCACAAAAACAAACAAATCCTATATTATGTATATTAAAGAGTTTGAACCACACTTATTCAGCATTGATAGGGAAGAATATAATACATTATCTGTATGTGTTTCTCATCTTAACTATCAAAATTTCCCTAATAAAAAAAATAATTATGAATCCTATCAACAACATCATCATAAATATGTACCTCATGTTCAAATTGGTTCTGTAAAATCTAAAATCCAAGATTCTAAATCAACCGGTCAGATTACATTCATAGAACCAGAAATCCGTTGGCTTTGTAGAAGTTTAAAAGAATTAGCGGAACTATCATTAGAAGATACAGAGAATTCATTAGATGATACGACAGAAGAAGGTACGTGGGCTTTGGATTATGCAAAAGTTCAATTAAATATACTTACAGCATTTCGTAATGCAATGGATGAATCAGAACCGGACAGTCTTTGGAATCTATATGATGACCTAAACGAATCTGAATATTAAATATAAATTAGATATACAGTATATATTTATGATTTAAAACATAATAAATAATATATAATGGCAGATGAAAAAATATTACCGGATGAAACATTAGATGTTACATACAGTATTTCTAGTGATACTAGTGATTTATAAACTGTAATTAATATAAATAAAGATAATTCTCCAAAAGACATACAAGATATTGATAATATAACGGACGTTAAGCATTTTCGATGGGTTCCTACAAAATCTGATGTTGATTCAACATACGAATTTGAAATTGGAGGTGAATATCTTACGGTACATGGTAATAGATATATTTAAAAATGCGATTGGACACTGGTCATTTACTAACGGAACAGCTACAGATGAAACAGAAAATAATAATGATGGGAATATAAATGGAGCTACATTTTTACAAAATGGAGGACCAGATAATAAAGGTTCATTTGTATTTAATGGTTCTTCATCTATAGAAATGCCAAATTTCTCGTTTCCAAGTAGTAATTTTTGTTTATCATTTTGGCTCAAAGATGATTCAACGACAGAAGACCACCGGAGATGGATTGGGAATAGTGTTGATGCTTTTGATAATAATCTGTTTATTATACGAGAAAACAATAATAACAATAACGTTGAAATCGGTATTGGGGACAAGGTATCTGAAATACCTACAACATTTAAAGGTTCGTGGACACATTTTGTTTTAAATGTTGATTACGGTAACATTGCAACTCTGTACATAAATAAACAAGAAATTGGTTCAATAAATATATCCTCACCAAATTTTGATTCATCAATGTTTATCGGAGGATATTATCAAGATGGAGAATATGTCGTCGGTGAATTTACAGAAATAGTCGTATATGATAAACTGTTATCACAATCCGACATAGACAATTTATATAATTATAGAATTAATTAAAGAATTATTCTAGAACAATCCAATCATCAAATTCTTCAGGATTCTCAACAACCTTAACAAATAATTGGTCTTCTTTATTTTTAATTATATATGTATTATCAGATTCTTTTGATAAATTTGAAATCTTGTTTTTAACACGTTTCAGTGCATTATTAAGATTCACGGTATCTGTTGGTGTAATCTGTAAGTATTTATCATCTCCATCATTATGTTCAACGTTTATTTCGCCAACATAATTGAAAACTAATACATTTGCAAGTCCAGATAGTTCTTCATCACAATTTGTCATAAAAATAACTACATTTTATATCCTTATATGTTTACGGGTTTAATATGAATATGTGTTTACATTTAATCCACAATTATATTCTTGTTCTTCCATAACTTCTGAAAATTTGCGATACATTGCAATCTTTTTTGAATGTGATTGAATATTTGTACCCTCAAGTACATCAATATGTATTCCATTATCAGAATCTAATGTAACCGGTACATCTTTGAAAGTATATTTTCCATTTTTATTTAGTGAATATTTTTTGAATTTTTTAGCAAATCCATATCTCCCGTCAACAGATGCGGAAACCATCGTTCCGGGGTCACCACCTGTTTTAGATTTAGCAGCTTTTTTTGATTCTCGTACAGCTTTGATTAATGCATGAATAAATTCTTCTTTTTTTGAACTCATATTATACACTATATAGTACAACGTTATATTTATTTGGGTTACTTTTAAGATACCCCTATATAAATTATATAATAGTGAGTTCATTAATAGGATTATTAATAGCAGCAATTGGCGCAGTTTCGAAATCATTTTCTGAAATATTATCAAAAAGAAATTTTCTAGATGATGTAGACGTATATGTAAACTCGTGGGCATTACGGTTTTTTGCTATACCGTTCCTTCTTATCGCACTTATCGCTACGGGGGGATACCTGAAATAGAAAAAGAATTTTATTATTCTTTAGCTATTAGTGCCCCAATTGGAATTTCAGCCACTGTATTGTATATGAAAGCATTGGATGCAGGAGATATATCATTAATATCACCAATAAGTGGACTT